>Ga0256407_10000052_pt1 | contig 277370 bp, 252 predicted proteins | sample RumenRJG_04DNA_FD_193489 | JGI IMG/M metagenome (GOLD analysis project Ga0256407, IMG submission 193489) | Bovine rumen microbial communities from Lethbridge, Alberta, Canada - RJG_04 | ecosystem: Host-associated > Mammals > Digestive system > Stomach > Rumen | place: Canada: Alberta...
TTGAAATGTTCCCGGAGAAAAGGAAAGACGGAAGCTGGATAAAGAAGATCGTATTCAATTTCCCTGTGCCTGTTGATGGCGAGGAAGTGAAAGAACTTCCCTTGGAAACTGAAACAACTGTCGAAAGCGTCGCGCTGGTGACGAGGAAGGATTCATAATTACGGGAGGGCGTGCAGCTGGATGAAAACGGTTGTTTTGCTGAGCGGGGGCGTGGATTCCACGACGTGCCTCGCCTTGGCGGTAGATAAATACGGGGCGGATCAGGTTTTGGCGTTGACTTCGTATTACGGGCAAAAGCACGTGCGGGAGATGGAGGCGGCAAAAAAAATTGCCGCGTTTTACGGCGTCCGGCAGATCGAGCAGGATTTGTCGGCGGCGTTCGCGCACAGCGATTCCTCGCTTCTGGCTGGCAGCGAGAAAACGGTTCCCCATGCGTCTTACGACGAGCAGCTTGCCGAGTGTGGGGGAAGCGGAACGGTTGATACCTATGTCCCGTTTCGAAACGGTCTGTTTCTTTCTTTTGCGGCGGCAACGGCAATCAGCGTCGGCGCGGAAACGGTTCTTTACGGGGCGCATGCCGACGACGCGGCGGGCAGCGCATATCCGGACTGTACGCCGGCATTTTACGCGGCGATGCGGGCGGCGGTCTATGAAGGCAGCGGTCACGCCTGCACGATTGAGGCGCCGTTCATTCAGAAGACAAAGGCGGACGTAGTGTCCGTCGGGCTGAAGCTGCACGCGCCATATCACCTTACATGGAGCTGCTACGAAGGAAAAGAGAAGCCGTGTGGAAAATGCGGGACCTGTATCGACCGGGCGAAGGCCTTTGCGGCGAACGGCGTTCCAGACCCGGCGACGGAGGGATAACATGTTTACATTGACAAAGCGGATAGAAATTTCGGGCGCGCACCGGCTGTCGCTTCCATATCCGAGCAAATGCCAAAATTTGCATGGGCATAACTGGATCGTCATCATCAAATGCCAGTCCGAAACGTTGGACGAAAACGGCATGGTCGTGGATTTCACGAAAATCAAGAAAGTCGTGAAGCTGTTGGACCATGCCAATGTGAACGACGTCATCAACGAAGGGCGCGAGGGAAAACCGCTCAACCCGACGGCGGAGAACATCGCTTATTGGTTGTGCCACAAGATTCCGAACTGTGTGGAGGTCTCCGTGCAGGAGAGCGAAGGGAACGTTGCCGTCTATGCAAAATGAATGGTCGGTGAACGAAATTTTTTTCAGCATCGACGGCGAAGGGAAACGCGCAGGGAGCCTTGCGGCGTTTATTCGCCTTGCCGGCTGCAATCTTCGCTGTTCATACTGCGATACGGCATACGCGTTTGACGAAGGAAAGTCCATGCGCATAGAAGCGATTGCCGAGGCGGTGAAGGGATGGAAAAATGTCACCGTTACGGGCGGGGAGCCGCTGTGCCAGGACATTCATGTGCTTTTGCAGCGGCTGCGGGAGCACGAGGTCAATATCGAGACGAACGGCAGCGTGGACGTCACTCCGTACCATGCGTATCCGTGGGTGTTTTTTACGTTGGATTACAAATGCCCGTCGTCGGGGATGGAATCGTCCATGCTGGAAAAGAATTTTCAAACGCTGCGGCCGCAAGACGTACTGAAATTTGTCGTCGGTGATATGGAGGATTTGCGGACGGCGCAGCGGGTCTGCGAGAAGTACGAGCCGAACTGCCTTGTCTATTTATCACCTGTCTTCGGAAAAATCGAGGCGAAGGAGATCGTCGAGTACATGAAGGCCGCGCGGTACAAAAACTGGCGCCTGCAGCTCCAGCTGCACAAATTTATTTGGCCGCCGGATGCAAGGGGCGTATGAACCGTATAAAGTAAACGAGACGAAAGAAAACCGCTGCCTCCCGGCTTGGGAAGCAGCGGTTTTGGTGTATTTTGTTTTACCGCGACGAGAATTTGTCGCGCAGGATGACGTCGTGGGAGCCGCCCTCAACGATGCTGACCGAGGAGACGAGGGTGAGCTTGGCCCGTTCTTGCAGCTCTTTGATGCTGAGCGCGCCGCAGTTGCACATGGTGGAGCGCACCTTCGACAGCGTGATGCCAACGTTGTCGTGCAGCGGGCCGGCGTAAGGAACGTAGGAATCGACGCCTTCCTCGAAGGAGAGCTTACGGTCGCCGCCGAGGTCGTAGCGCTGCCAGTTGCGGGCGCGGTTCGAGCCTTCGCCCCAATATTCCTTGTAGAAAGTGCCGTTGATTTTCACTTTGTCGGTGGGGCTCTCGTCAAAGCGCGAGAAGTAGCGGCCGAGCATCAGAAAGTCCGCGCCCATGGCCAGCGCCAGCGTAATGTGATAGTCGTGGACGATGCCGCCGTCGGAGCAGACCGGAACGTAAATACCCGTTTCCTTGAAGTATTCGTCCCGTGCCTTGCAGACGTCGATGAGCGCCGTCGCCTGGCCGCGTCCGATGCCTTTCGTTTCGCGGGTGATGCAGATGGAGCCGCCGCCGATGCCGACTTTTATGAAGTCCGCGCCGGCTTCGGCCAGGAAACGGAAGCCTTCGGCGTCGACGACGTTGCCGGCGCCCACTTTGACTTCCGGCCCGTATTTCTTATGGATGTAATCGAGCGTGATGCGCTGCCATTCGGAGTAGCCTTCCGAGGAGTCGATGCAGAGCGCGTCCGCGCCCGCGTCAATCAGAAGAGGAACGCGCTCGGCGTAGTCGCGGGTATTGATGCCCGCGCCGACGCGGTAGCGTTTGTGCGCGTCAGTGATTTCCAGTTCGTGTTCTTTATTGTCCGTGTAGTCCTTGCGGAAGACCATATAACGCAGGCGCTGGTTTTTGTCCACCAGCGGCAGCATGTTCAGTTTCGATTCCCAAATGATGTCGTTGGCCTCGGAAAGGGTGAGGTCGGCGTCCGCGTAAACGAGGCGGTCAAAGGGCGTCATGAATTCCGAGACCGGCGTGTCCATCGTCATGCGCGTGATACGATAGTCGCGGCTCGTGACGATGCCGAGGAGCTTGCCCGTCGGCTCGCCGTCTTCGGTTACGGCCATCGTGGAGTGGCCCGTCTGGGCTTTGAGCTTCAGCACTTCGCCGAGGGTCGTCGTTGGCTTGATATTGGAATCGCTGGAGACGAAGCCGGATTTATAGCTTTTGACACGGCGCACCATCTGTGCTTCCTGCTCCGGCGTCTGGGAGCCGTAGATGAAGGACATGCCGCCTTCCTTTGCGAGAGCGATGGCCATGGTGTCGTTGGAAACGGCCTGCATGATGGCCGAGACCATCGGGATATTTAGGCTGAGCGAGGGGGCTTCGCCTTTTTTATATTTTACCAAAGGCGTCCGAAGAGAGACGTTTGCCGGAACGCAGTGCTCGGAGGAGTATCCCGGTACCAAGAGGTACTCGCCAAACGTATGCGACGGTTCATCGTAGTAAAATGCCACTTTAATTCCTTCTTTCCTTCAAGGTTTTTAGCCGCGTGCTCCTGTGATGTGCATCCGCGCCCGAATATTTTTACTATCATAATACTTTCTCCGTCGTTTGACAACTGTTTTCAGGGAGAAATCGCGGTCCTTCCTTGGAAAATTTACGGAAGGCGGAGCGACTCCCGAAACGCCTTTGCGCGAGAGGGAGGAAAATGGAGTCAGGGGCTTGACGGGAAAAGTTTTTTTTTGGATAATACGGGTGAATATTGGAAAACAGCAGGACTGTCGGGCGGCCGACGGTCCTCTTTTGGCGTGGCGGGAGCGAACCTATGAAGGCGTTATTTGAAGCGATGATGGAGGACGAAAGCATTCGGCGCACGGCGAAATGTTTTCAAAAAGAACACGGGCAAAGTTTGATATATGGCTTTTCGGGCGCGCAGAAGCACGCTGTTTTCGCGGCGGCATATGAAAGGGCGCCGCGCCCGTTTGTGATCCTTGTCCACGACAAAGAAGCCTTGGAGGCGTGGCGGGAAAATCTTTCGTTCCTGCTTCCGGGGAGGAGCGTTGTCGAGCTTCCCGCGGCGGATATGGTGACGTTTCAGACGGCGGCGAAAAGTTTGGAACTGACGGCGAAGCGGATGGACATTTTGGGTCGTCTGACCAGCCGGGAACCGATTATCGTATTGGCGCTTCCGATGGCGGCGGCGCAGAAGGGCATGTCAAAGCGGGCGTTTGCGCGGCTGAGTCTGCGCCTTTCCGTGGGGGAAGAAATCGGGCGGGAAACGCTGCTGCGCCGACTGACTGAACTTGGGTATTCGCATACGCCGGAAGTGGAGTGCGTCGGAGAGTTCAGCGTGCGCGGCGGTATCGTCGATGTGTTTCCCGTGAACGCGGCTCTGCCGGCACGCATTGAGTTTTTCGGCGACGAGGTGGATTCCCTGCGGGATTTTGAGCCGGAAACGAAACGTTCCGTGCGGAACCTGACGCAGATCAGCGTGCTGCCGATTGTCGGCGCGGATACGTCGGAGTCGTCGGCGGCGTTCTTTTCGTATATCGAGGACGAAGGGACGGTGCTTTTCGACGAGCCGACGCGTTTCCGGGAGACGCTGCTGCGCATGGGGAAGGAAGATTCCGAGGCGAAAAAGCATATATTCCCATGGGAGGAATTATTGAAAGAAGCCGGCGCATGCAATGTAATGTATTCCGCGCTTATGCTCCAGAAGATACACGGGGCGGAGCCGTCGGAGATTGTCAGCGTGACGGCAAAAGCCGTGTCCCCCTATCGGCGGCAGATGGATCTTTTCGCGTCGGACGTCGGGGACTGGCTGCATGACGGCCATCATGTTCTGATTTTGATGGGCGACGCTGCGAAGTCCTCGTCGATGCGGGAGCTTTTGGCGCGCTATCGTGTTCCGGCCTTTGTCCTGCCGAATCCCGACGTCCTTGCTTCGGATACGGCGACGGTAGCGGAAGGGACGCTGACGGAAGGATTTGAATTTCCGGGGGCGAAGGTCGTCGTTCTGTCGGAGCGGGATGTTTTCGGACGGCAAAAGAAAAAGCTCCGCACGCCTAAAGCGGCGGAAGGGACGAAGATTTCCCATTTTCGGGAAATACGGGCCGGGGATTATGTGGTCCACGTCGTTCACGGCATCGGCAAATATCTTGGGGTCGAAACCATAGAGGCGGGCGGCGTCAAGAGGGATTACCTTCATATTAAATATGGCGGCGATGATAAGCTGTTTGTTCCGACGGATCAGGTGCAGCTTTTGCAGAAATATATCGGCGCGGAAGGCGAGGCGCCGCGCCTTTCCCGCATGGGCGGCGCGGAATGGAATCGGGCGAAGGCGCGGGCCAAGGCGGCCGTACAGGATATTGCGGAGGATCTCATCAAGCTTTACGCGAAACGGCGCAGTACGCCGGGGATTGCGTTTGCCGAGGATACGCCGTGGCAGCGGGAATTTGAGGAGGCGTTCCCTTTTGAGGAGACGACCGATCAGCTGGCCGCTGTGCGGGAAATCAAGGCGGATATGGAAAAACCGACGCCGATGGATCGACTGCTTTGCGGGGACGTGGGCTTCGGAAAAACGGAAGTCGCCGTTCGGGCCGCCTTCAAGGCGGTCATGGGAGGAAAACAGGTGGCGGTACTGGTGCCGACTACCGTTTTAGCGCAGCAGCATTATCAAACGTTCACGGAGCGATTCTTGAATTTCGGTCCCACGGTGGATGTGGTCTGCCGTTTTCGGATGCCGAAAGAGCAGCGGGCCTCGCTGGAGCGGGTGCGGGACGGGCGAACCGACATCCTGATTGGCACCCATGCAATCCTAAATCAAAAACGCGTAATCTTCAAAGATTTAGGGCTTTTGATCGTGGATGAGGAGCAGCGTTTCGGCGTCAAGCAGAAGGAACGCATCAAGGAGATCGCGGCGGGGATTGACGTCCTGACGCTCTCGGCCACGCCGATTCCGAGGACGCTGCACATGTCCCTCGTGGGTGTGCGGGATATGAGCGTCATTGAAACGCCGCCCGCCGAGCGGTACCCGATACAAACGTATGTCATCGAATCCAACGACGCGATTCTGGCGGGAGCGATCCGCCGCGAACTGAAGCGGGGCGGGCAGATTTATTTTATATACAACCGTATCGAGACTATCGAGCGGATTCGGCTCCGCCTCGAAGCGCTCGTGCCGGAGGCGCGGATCAGGACGGCGCACGGGCAAATGACGGAAGCGGCCTTGGAACGCGTGATGATGGAGTTTTACGAGGGAGAATACGATATACTCCTTTCCACGAGCATTGTGGAAAACGGTTTGGACGTGGCAAACGCTAATACGATTATTGTTTACAACGCCGACCGGTTCGGCCTTTCCCAGCTTTATCAGATGCGCGGGCGCGTTGGACGTTCGCATCGAATGGCGTATGCGTATTTCGTATATCAGCCGGATAAAGTGCTGACGGAGGCGGCAGAGAAGCGGCTGCACGCCATGAAGGAATTTGCGGAGCTGGGCGCGGGCTTCAAGATTGCCATGCGTGATCTTGAGATCCGGGGAGCGGGAGACCTCTTGGGCGCGCAGCAGCACGGACATATTGCCAGCGTCGGATTTGAAATGTATTGCCGCCTCTTGGATGAGGCTGTACGTTCTTTGGAAACCGGAAAGCCGATAGAGGAACCACAGGAGCCCGTCATCGAGATCGAGGTGGAGGCTTATCTGGACGGCGCATTTATAGACGACGCCATGCACAAGATAGAAATTTATCAGCGAATCGCGGCGGTACGGACGGAGCAGCATATCGCTGCGCTCTTGGACGAGCTGATCGATCGGTTCGGCGAGCCGACGGAATCCGTGCTTCGTCTGTTGAAAGTGGCGAGGATTAAAAATTATTTGCGAAATTTAGGCGTCAAGAGCGTTGTAGAGAAAGAGAGCTATGTGGAGTTCACGCTGGCGGAAAAGCATAAGGTCGAGCCGGAGCGTGTGATCGCACTGCGGAAAGAGTTGGGGAAGGCGCTGATGCTGCTGCCGTCCCAGCAGATATTCCGCGTGCGTTTCAAGACGAAACCGGAGCAGGACAAGCTGCTGGACCTTCTGCTGAACGTATGTAAGGTGCTGGCAGGGGAACCGGCGGAGAAGAAAGGAGATAACAGCTGATGGGAACGATAAAGGTGGTCGGGCTCGGGCCGGGGGATTTCGGAAGCATGACTGTCGAGGCATGGGAGACGATACAAAACGCGTCGTCGCTGATTCTGCGAACGGCGGTGCATCCGACGGTCGAGACGCTGTCGCGCTGCGGAATCGTTTTTTCCTCATACGATGAGCGTTATGAAGAAGCGGAGAATTTTGAGGCGCTGTATGATTCTATCGCCAATGATCTTGTCAGCCGTGCCAAAGCGGGAGAAGACGTCGTCTATGCGGTTCCCGGAAGTCCTCTGGTGGCGGAGAGGACGGTGGTGCTCCTGCGGGAACTGGCGCAGCGGGAGAATGTGCCGCTGACGATTCTTCCAGGCATGAGCTTTACGGAAGTGCTTTGCGCTCGTCTCGGCGTCGATCCGGTGAACGGGCTGTTGATCATGGACGCCGCCGACCTTGACCGTTTGCCGATGGACTGGCCCACGGGATTGATCGTGACGCAGGTATATAGCCGGGCGGTGGCGTCCGAGGCGAAGCTGGCACTGATGGAATTCCTGCCCGACGAATATGAGATTGTGCTCGCGTGCCGGATAGGGCTTCCCGACGAGAGCGTGCGGCGAATCCCGCTGTACAGCCTTGACCGGCAGTCGGGCATCGACCATCTGACGAGCCTTTATGTGCCGCCGTTGCCGCAGGCGGCCCGTTTCGATTTCTCGCCGCTCACGGACATTATGCGGCAGCTTCGCGAGCCGGGCGGATGCCCGTGGGATCGGGTGCAGACGCCCGAGAGCCTCAGGAAACATGTTTTGGAAGAAGCTTACGAGGTAGTGGAGGCTATCGACGCAAAGGACGCTGATCTTTTGGCGGAAGAATTGGGCGACCTGCTGCTCCAAATCGTCTTTCAGGCGCGCATCGCCGAGGAGGCCGGCGTTTTCTCCATGCAGGATGTGGTAGACGGCATCACGGAAAAATTGGTGCGCCGCCATCCCCATATTTTCGGTGATGTGCAGGCGGAAGACGCCGCGGCAGTCTTGGCAAACTGGGAAGCAATCAAACGGAAGGAGAAGCCCGAGCGCAAGTCGCGCCTTGATGGCGTGCCAAAGGACTTGCCCGCGCTCATGGCGGCGGCGAAGATTCAGGGAAAAGCGGCCGACGCGGGTTTTGACTGGGACGACGTCGCGCCTGTGTTCGAGAAATGCCGCGAGGAATGGCATGAGCTTCGGGAAGCGGTCGGGCAGAAGGATGCGGCGCATATCGAGGAGGAACTGGGCGATCTTCTTTTTGCGGTCGTCAATCTCTCGCGTTTTTTGAAAGTCAACGCCGAGCTGGCGCTTTTGGCGGCAAATCGGAAATTCAAGAGACGGTTCCGCAGGGTGGAAGAGCGGGTCGAGGCTACCGGCGGCGATTGGAAACAATTTACATTACAGGAATTGGACAAGTTTTGGGAAGATGCAAAGCAGGCGGAAGCAAATGCGGATGCGGAAAGCTGATGAGCACATCTGACACGTTCTCGGATAGGGGCCTTCGGACGAATCGCAGAATTGGCCGCAGCGGGTGAAGCGCGCGGTTTTCCGTTTGAATCGTTCAATTTACGGGAAGAATGGGCGTTGCTTTTGTGACATATTACCTATTTATTAAATTTTTCTTTATTTTAGAGCTGGAAAAGAAGGATTTTTCTACGAAACGGCGAAATCTCTTTTTCGGTAAATCCGTAATCATTTTATTTATTGGGAGGTTGTGTACATGAATAAAGCACAATTGGTCGGGAAAATTGCTGGAAAATCGGGTCTGACGAAGAAGGATGCGGAGAAGGCGCTTAACGCGTTCGTCGCCAGCGTGCAGGAAGCTCTCGTCAAGAAGGAAAAGGTTCAGCTGATTGGTTTCGGCACCTTTGAGGTCAAGGAGCGCGCCGCTCGCATGGGCCGCAACCCGCAGACTGGTGCGGCAATCAAGATCGCTGCTTCGAAAGCGCCGGTTTTCAAAGTTGGCAAGGCTCTGAAGGACGCTGTCAACAAAAAGAAAAAATAAGACACGGAAGGCAAAGGGCTGCTGGACGAGGGGAATCTTTCGTTCGGCAGCCCTTTTCTCACGGATACGGCAGTCATTTGGCAAGGCCCGTCGTTTTACGCAATAGGAGGAAGGAGTATCGTCAAGGGAAAAGAGACTTGTTCGGCGATTCCTTGATTGTATGATTGACGGTTTGATGATATAATAGTCAAGACGTTTTAATCGATTTCTCCCCGGCAGGGGAAGGAGGATATGTTTGTTGAATCGGTTTATGAGAAATATAGGCTTTTATTTGCTGATTATTTTTATCGCCATTACGTTCATTGACTATTTTTCCGTCAAGACCACCACGAAGCAGGAGATGGGTTATTCCGCATTCTTGCAGGAAGTGGATAAAGGCGAAGTGGCAAAAGTCACCATGATGAACAATGTCATCGAGGGTGTTCTGACGGACGGAACGGAGTTTACAACCGTGACGCCGGTCGCGCCGAACGATGACACTACGCTTGTGAAACGGCTGCAGGAGAAAAAAGTCGAGATTCGGGCGAAAAATCCGCCGGAGCCGCCTTGGTGGACGGCTGTTATTTCTTCGGTGCTTCCCATTTTGCTCTTAGTGGGCGTATGGTTCTTCATCATGCAGCAGACCCAGGGCGGAGGCGGCCGCATGATGTCGTTTGGGCGCAGTCATGCGCGCATGAGCGGCGCGGATAAAGTCAAAGTGAATTTCGGCGACGTCGCCGGCGCCGATGAAGCGAAACAGGAATTGGAAGAAGTCGTGGAGTTCCTGCGGCAGCCGAAAAAATTCAATGATCTCGGCGCGCGGATTCCGAAAGGCGTGCTCCTTTTTGGTCCTCCGGGCACGGGCAAAACATTGTTGGCGCGTGCCGTGGCTGGCGAAGCGGGCGTCCCGTTTTTCAGCATCAGCGGTTCGGATTTTGTTGAGATGTTTGTCGGCGTGGGCGCGTCCCGCGTGCGCGACCTTTTTGATCAGGCGAAACGGAACGCGCCGTGCATCGTTTTCATTGATGAGATCGACGCGGTTGGGCGCCAGCGCGGAGCCGGCGTCGGCGGCGGCCATGACGAGCGTGAGCAAACGTTGAACCAACTGCTTGTGGAAATGGATGGATTTGCAGCAAACGAAGGCATCATCATCATCGCGGCGACGAACCGTCCCGATATTCTCGATCCGGCGCTGCTCCGTCCGGGGCGGTTTGACCGCCAGATTGTTGTCGATAAGCCGGATGTTCGCGGACGCCTTGCGATTTTGCAGGTGCATACCAAAGGAAAGCCGGTAGATGAAGACGCCGACCTTGATGTTTTAGCGCGACGCACGCCCGGATTTACGGGAGCGGATTTGTCCAATCTTGTGAATGAGGCCGCGCTCCTTTCTGCGCGGCGAAATCGGAAGACGATCAATATGGATGCGCTGGAGGAATCCATCGAGCGCGTCATGGCCGGGCCCGAGCGCAAGTCCCACGTCATGAGCGACAAAGAAAAACGTTTGACCGCGTATCATGAGGGCGGGCATACGTTGATTGGCATGATGCTTCCGAACGCCGATCCTGTGCATAAGGTTACAATCATTCCGAGAGGCCGCGCAGGCGGATATACGTTGATGCTTCCGAAAGAAGATCGTTCCTATGAGACGAGGGGCGAGCTTCTTGATCGTTTGAAAACGCTTCTTGGAGGCCGCGTCGCTGAGGAAGTGGTGCTGGGTGAGATTAGCACCGGCGCCTCCAGTGATATTCAGCGTGCGACGCAGATTGTCCGCAGCATGATCACGCAGTACGGCATGAGCAATGTCCTTGGCCCTGTGACGTATGGGGAAGGCCGTGATCATCAGGTATTCCTTGGCCGTGATTTGAATAATCAGCGCAACTATTCGGAAGAGGTTGCCGCGGAAATCGACAAGGAAGTCCGGCGGTATGTGGAAGACGCTTATGAGGAATGCCGCAAGATTATCACCGACAATATCGATAAGCTGCATTTGATTGCGGAAGCTTTGATGGAACGTGAGACTCTTGACGCATCTGAATTGGAAGAACTGATGACGACGGGGAAGATTTCCGAAAAGCCGAAGGAAGATGAAGAACCGCCCCTGGACGATGGGAATACGCCTCTGATGACGCCGATTCCAACGACTCCTGCGGTGTCCGTAGAGGTTTCGGGGCTTTCGGAGGAGCCGAAGGGAACGCCGGTCACGACGCCGGAACCTAAATTCAATATTACGGATCATCACCATAGTTCATAAAATAGGTAATTAAAGAGCGCCGCCTGCGGATTCGCAGCGCGGCGCTTTTGTATGATTGGAGCTTATCTCCGGAGGATTATCATATATATGGAAGGTTTGGCTTGCAGTCACTATATGAAAAGGCCCCGCGGATTCCGCGCGGGGCCTTTACGTCTGTGATTACTGCACGACGGCGCCGGTGCTGGCGGAGGTCGTCATTTTTGCGTAGCGGGCCAGATAGCCGGTCTTGATTTTCGGTTCGGGCTTTTTCCATTCCGCTTTGCGTTTTGCAAGTTCTGCGTCGTCCACTTTAAGTTCCAGCTTGCGGTTCGGAATATCGATGGAGATGGCGTCGCCGTCTTTGATGAGGGCGATAGGACCGCCTTCCATAGCTTCCGGGGAAATGTGGCCGATGCATGCGCCCTGGCTTGCGCCGCTGAAGCGTCCGTCGGTAATCAGTCCGACTTTCAGCCCCGCGCCGGTGATAGCTGCCGTCGGATTCAGCATTTCCTGCATTCCGGGTCCGCCCTTCGGCCCTTCGTAGCGGATGACGACGACGTCGCCGTCATGGATGTCTCCCGCCATGATAGCGTCGATCGCCGCCGTCTCGGAATCGTAGCATTTCGCAGTGCCTTGATAAACCAACATATCTTCGCTGACTGCCGAGGCTTTGACGACCGCGTAATCGGGGCAGATGTTGCCGCGCAAGATGGCGATGCCGCCTTCCTTGCGGTAGGGATCGTCCACGCTGCGGATTACATCCGGACGGAGAATTTTGGCGTCCTTGATGCGGTCGCCCAATTTTCCTGTAATGGTCAATGCGTCAAGGTGCAAAAGATTTTTCTTTGAAAGCTCGTTCATGACTGCGGAAATACCGCCGGCTTCATCTAAATCCTGCATGTGGTGTTTTCCTGCTGGGCTGAGTTTGGTGATATACGGCGTACGGCGGCTGATTTCGTCGAAAAGAGGAGCGGGGATTTCGATTCCCGCTTCGTGAGCGATAGCGGTCAGGTGCAGCACCGTATTGGACGAGCCGCCGATGCCCATGTCCGTCGTAATAGCGTTTTCGAACGCTTCTCGCGTCATGATATCGCGCGGGCAAATATTCTTTTTGACGAGGTCCATGACCACGGCGCCCGCACGTTTTGCAAGCAATCGCCGTGCGCCCGTGTGGGCGGCGGGAATCGTACCGTTGCCGGGGAGTCCCATGCCGAGGGCTTCCGTCAAGGAATTCATCGTGTTCGCAGTGAACAGTCCTGCGCAGGAGCCGCAGCTCGGGCAGGCGTGGGCTTCCAGTTCCGCCATTTCGTCGGCGTCAATTTTGCCCGCCGCAAACTTGCCTGCCGCCTCAAAGCACTGGCTGACGCTGACGTCTTGTCCGCGAAAACGTCCTGCCAGCATGGCGCCGCCGCTGACGACTACGGATGGGATATTGAGCCGGGCCGCGGCCATCAGCATGCCCGGCACGACTTTGTCGCAGTTTGGAATCAGAACGAGGCCGTCGAATCCGCTTGCAGTTGCCACTGCTTCGATGGAGTCGGCAATCAGCTCGCGGCTGGCCAATGAAAACTTCATGCCCGTATGCCCCATGGCGATGCCGTCGCAGACGCCGATAGCGGGGAACTCCATTGGCGTGCCGCCTGCGGCTGCCACGCCTAATTTTGCGGCTTCGGTGATTTCCCGAAGATGCATATGGCCGGGTATCACTTCATTAAAGGAGTTGCAAATACCGATCAAGGGTTTTTCCAGATCTTCCGGTCCGAAGCCCAAAGCGTAGAACAGGGAACGGTGGGCGCAACGGGTTGGCCCTTTTTTGACAGCATCACTTTTCATTTTTATCTCTCCCTAAAAATAAAATGTAAGCGGAAGCACAGAAAACTGTACTCCGCTTATTTGTAAAAACAGGATATTGACCGGTTAATTGAAAGAGCCGAACGGCGTGGTGAAACGGACAAAGGAACGTCCGCAGGAGCAGGGCTCATTCAGCCGCATGACCGTCTGTCCCGTCCGATAACGGATCAGCGGCAGCGCTTCCGCCGTCAAGGAAGTCAAAATCAATTCGCCCATGCAGGACGGGTCGTTGATGGTGTTGTCTTCGCCAAAGGCAGCCACTTCAGGATAGAAATAATCTTCCTGCAAATGATGTCCCACGTGCTCTTTGCATTGGTAAAACATGCCGCCGGTGCCGAAGGAAGAAGACGCAAAGAAATTGTAAACCTGCGTTCCCATGCGGTTGCGCATATGAATCTTCAATGGGTTTTGAAGATTTTCGTTGAAACAGAGGATGGTCGTCAGGTTGAAATCTTTGATGTCGCGTCCCATGGCCTGTGCTTGGATGACGAGGCGCAGGACACGGCGTGCGGAACCGATGATAATGCTCAGATAGGTGGCGTCCAAAAGCTTGATGGCACGCTCATATTCCGTGCCCAACGGAACGACCGTGGTTCCCAGTACTTCCAGCGCATATTGCGTGTCCATCAGGCTGCTGTCCGCCAAATCCCCCAAAACGCCAACGACAGAAGCCCGGGTGATATCCGCTGCAACCAGCGACCGCGTCATCATTTCCACGTTGCAGGCAATGTCGCGGGCCGTGTACATTCGGATTATCGGCGTAGGATGTTCCCAAAGGCTGATTCTGGAAATGGCACTGAAAGGCAATGTGAGAAATTCATGCGGTGAATGTTCCTGAAGCTCCCGTTCGGTAGTGAACGGAAATTTCGAGATGTCGTCCAGCGTGCGGAGGTCGTCCGGCGTCACGCCGGCAGCATCGAATTTTCTTTTGTAGATGCCGCTCTTTTCATAAGCCCACGCGATTGTCTTCTTGAGACGCTGTAATTGAAGCGCGCGCAATTCGTCGTGCGTCATCTGTTCAAGCTGCGGGTTTGCAAACATTCAACCACCGCCTTTGTCCCATACCGGGTCTTTTTCCGACTGCCGCTGCCAAATCACCCGATATGGACGCAACGTACCCATTCTTTTCTGGTTGCATCACAATGGTTTTTGATAGAAGAACGGCTGATAGTTGACATAGCCCATATTGCGTGCGTTCAGGATTGCCTCGGTAGCGCCGACGAACAGGATTCCTCCCGGTTTCAGCGATGCGAAGAAATTCCGATACAGTTTGTCCTTTGCTTCTTCGGTGAAGTAAATGACGACATTGCGGCAAAGGATGAGATCGAAACCCTTCTCGAACGGATCCTTCAGCAGATTGTGCCGTTTGAACTCGACGCACTGCTTGATTTCATCTTTGATTGCGTATTTGCCGTCCGATGTTTTGGTGAAATATTTATCCTTGCGTTTCGGGTCTAAGGCCTTCAGCTCGTTGTCGGAGTAAACGCCCTTTTTCGCCTTTGCGATAATCTCAATATCAAGGTCGGTGGCGAGGAGACGATGTTTCTTGCCGGGAGTCAAATCCTTCAGAATCATCGTGAGGGAATAGACTTCTGCGCCGATGGAGCATCCTGCGCTCCAAATGTTGAGCGTCGGCGACCGTTTCAAAAGATCGGGAATGACGTCCGTTTCTAATTTGCCGAATTTATCCGGCGTACGGAAAAATTCGGACACGTTGATGGTGAGATATTCAATGAAAGCAGCGAACTCGTCTTTGTCTTTGGAGACGTGGTCGAAATAGGTGACGAATGAGTCCATGCCGGCGCGCGTAACAAGATTGCCGATCCGGCGCTTCATTTGGGCTTCTTTGTAAAGATCAAGATCGATTTCTGTCTTTGCCTTCAGCTTCTGCTTAAATGCGCCCCAATCTTTTTCGTCCATCATAAGAATTCTCTCCTTTTTGGGTCAGGAATGTTTGAATAAGGAAAAACTTCCATTATTGGTAGATTCTACCTAAATTCTAAAAATCCTCTTTTCAACGTATTTTTTTTACGATTTATTTTGCATTAATTTGCAGATTTTTTCATGGGTTCTTTACAAAATGACTGAAGCTCCCGATGACCATTTTTGGGAAAGCTGTACGCAGCGATTGAAAAAAGGCCGTTGGACCTAATATTTTACCCAGATTTTTTGGCATGGCGGAGAGAAAGGCGTCCGGGTCAATGTTCAGATTGCGGATTTGAATCATCTGAACGGGCAGCTCGCGGAAAAAATCCAGCCAGGCGGACAGTTCTTCTTCACGGTCGTTGAAGCCGGGAAAATAAAGAAGGTTCAGCGATACGTAAACATTGTGCTTCAGCGCGTAACGGACGGAAGCTTTGACGTTCTCCAAAGGATATCCTGCCCGGTAATAGGCGTTATAGCTTTCTTCCCGTGCGCTGATGATGCTGACGCGCATTGTGTCGAGGCCTGCGTCTACAATCTTTTTTATGCCCTCGGTGAACCCGGCGTTCGTGTTGATGTTGATTTGTCCGCGATTTGTCTCGGCGCGGACGGCGCGGATGCTCTCCGCAATCGTGTCCGCCGCCAGCGACGGTTCGCCTTCGCATCCCTGCCCGAAGCTTACGATGGCGTCGGGGGCTTCCGACAGATGATAGACGATAAGCTCAGATATTTCTTTTGTTGTAGGGGAGAAGGTGATACGGCTTTGGGGCGACGGACAGCACTCGGCGGGCTGGAGAGAAATACAGCCGAGGCAGTTCGCGTTGCAGGTGGGGGAAACGGGAATTCCCGCTTCCCATCGATGGTAAAAAAGATTCTGGGCGGTGCAGCAGTGCCACTCCAGCGAGCAGTTCGCCAAATGGGCGACGAGACGGTTGTTCGGAAACTTTTGCTTCAAATCCCGGACAAGCCGTTTTAACGCTCGGGTGTTATATCTCAAAGGATCCCACTTATCGTTCTTGTCGGTGTAAAGCGCCGCCGCATAAAGCTTTCCCTTGCGGAGCGCCACAGCCGTATAGCCGAAGAGGGGGAGCATGGAGGCGCCGTTCTCTTTTCGGAAGGCGGGCATCAGCAAACGCGTATAGCCCGCGGGCAGAATCGCAGACACAGCGCGCCCCGGCAATGTCGACAGTTTCCCTTTTTTGTCATAGCCGACGGCGAGCCGTTCCGGCAGGAACATCAGGTCGGCGGAATCCGGCAGCGGAATCAACATATCCTCGGTCAGCCGGACGATATCGTCGCCGAGTCTGGCAGCGCCGGACATACCCGCCGCGAAGAAAATCTCTCCGTTTTCGTCCGCGTAAAGCGCTGTGATTTTAGCCATCGAGGTTCCTCCCTGTTTCCGGCTGTCCCGTATTTTCACGCGGCTCGTTGGATTCGGCTTCTTTGCTCCGCAGGTTTTGGTCCACGTCATTTTTAGGCGGTTTCGGTTTTTTCTCTTTTTTGGGATTGTATTTGTTCATCGCAAGGTCGATTCCCTCTGTTACGATGGATTCGACGGCGGGCAGGAGATAGTCTATTGCCTCCCGGATTTTTAGCGCGTCTTCGCCGGAGAACGGCGACAGCACATGCCGGATGACCTGGTCGTGCTCATGGGCAGGGTGTCCCACGCCGATGCGTACGCGGGGGAAGTTTTCGTCTTTCACATGATAGAGAATTGACTTCATGCCGTTGTGTCCGCCTGCGCTGCCTTTTTTTCGCAGACGGATCGTACCGACGGGTAAATCTATGTCGTCGTGGGCGACAATCAAATCGCTGGCGCCGAGCTTGTACCACGACAGCAGCGGTCCCACCGCGCGTCCGCTTTCATTCATATAAGTCAGTGGCTTTACCAGCAATATTTTTTCAGCGCCGAGCCGCGCTTCCGCTACCAGCGCGTCCTGCTTCGTGCGCCAAGCCGTCGCGTCCCATCGCGCCGCCAATGCGTCCGCCAGCATAAAGCCGACGTTGTGCCGCGTCGCCGCATATTCCGCGCCCGGATTTCCGAGCCCGGCAAACATCTTCATAACCTTAACCTCCTAATGTTATTGTAGCATGAAGTTAAATGGGAGCTTGCAATATTTGTGAATCGGCAAGCCGATTTCAGGTGCAGAACGAGCGTATAGATGTACGGTGAGAGTATCTATAACGGCGACTCGCTTTCGGAGCTACGTTATCCTTTTGATTCGTTTATTTTGTTCCTACCGGATCGCCAATCAAAAAGAGATAGGCGAGTACGATGAGGCCGAGACCGATGCGGTACCAGCCGAAGGCCTTGAAATCGTTTTTCTTGATGTAACGCAGGAGCAGCTTGATGGAGATGATGGAAACGATAAATGCGGTCGCCATGCCGACGGAGAGTATCAAGATTTCTCCGCCGGTGTAATGCCAGCCGAATTTGACAAGTTTCAAAAGGCTTGCCCCGAACATGATGGGAATCGCGAGGAAAAAGGTGAATTCTGTAGCGACGAAGCGGGACGCGCCAAATAAGATTCCTCCAAGAATGGTGGAGCCGGAGCGCGATGTGCCGGGTACGAGAGACAATACTTGGAAACACCCTATGATCAGAGCCGTTTTATAGTCCATTTGCGCAAGGCTCTTGATGCGGGGCGTCCGGTTGGCGTTCGTGTTTTCGACGATGATGAACAGGACGCCGTAAATAATCAGTGTGGATGCAACGACCAGCGCAGTCATGAAATGCTGCTCCATATATTTATTGAAAGCGAGTCCGATGACGCCCGCAGGCACGCAGGCGACGATGACTTTTTTCCAAAGTTCGATGGTATCGTTTTTTTCCGTTCGCGTTTTCCAGGAGGAGAACGGATTCAGCCTGTCAAAGTTCAGCACGACGACGGACAGGATGGCGCCGAGCTGGATGACGACGAGAAACATATCCATGAAGGCTTTGGAAACGTCCAATTTGATGAATTCGTCCACAAGTATCATGTGGCCGGTGCTGCTTATGGGCAGCCATTCGGTGATTCCTTCTACGATTCCGATGACGATCGCTTTGATGAGTTCCGAAAAATTCAAGTCCACGTTGATTCCTCCAATAAATTTATCGCTTCATTATAGATGTTCTTTTTCAAAGATTCAATAGGCGGCGCTGATTTTCCCGTTGCAGTTTTTCGCTCAAGCATATAAAATAATATCATTATGAAGGAGCGTGAAAGTATGGCATTTGCTTTTACGAAATGGCAAGGGTGCGGCAATGATTTCGTTTTGGTCGACGCCCGAAAGAGCGGATTATTCGCAAACGTTGCGGAACTTTCCAAGCAGGTTTGCGATCGTCATTATGGCATTGGCGCGGACGGGTTGATTTTTGTTTTGCCCTCGTCTGTCGCGGATTTTTGCATGAGAATATTCAATGCGGACGGCAGCGAGGCGGAGATGTGCGGCAACGGCATTCGCTGTTTTGCACGGCTCGTATATGACGAAGGAATGACTGAGAAGGAAAGTTTCAGCGTGGAAACGGGAGCGGGGATTCTTGTTCCGCGGATCGTAAAAGAGGCCGGCAAACAGCCTTGCGTTGAAGTGGATATGGGCGAGCCCGTTCTGGAAGCGAAGCGTATCCCTGTAAAGGGATTCGGCGAGGAGCGCGTGATCGCGAAAGAAATCGAAGTTCTTGGGAAAACATACCAGGCAACTTGTGTTTCCATGGGAAATCCGCATTGCGTCGTATTTGTCGGCAATGTGGACGACGTGGCCATGGAATCCGTCGGACCGGCTTTTGAACGGCATACATGGTTTCCCAAGAGGACGAATACAGAATTTGTCGCGGTACAGGATCGTACGCATCTTAGGATGCGCGTTTGGGAGCGGGGCGCCTCGGTGACGCTGGCCTGCGGAACTGGCGCGTGCGCGTCTTTGGTGGCGGCGGTTTTGAACGGCCGCGCGGAACGGAGTGCGGAAGTTGAGCTTGACGGCGGTCGATTGCAGATTGCTTGGAGCGATAATAATCATATTTATATGACGGGACCGGCAGAGCGGGTCTTTTCGGGCGTCTATGAGGGGGAATCAGAGTGCTGAGAAGCATGACCGGATTTGGAGCCGGGCTTTCCGAAACGGAGGAATACCGTGTTGCGGTTGAGGTGAAGGCGGTCAACCAGCGGTACCTTGATCTGGATATCCGCGCGCCCCATGTGCTTGATGCATTTGTGGAAGCAATCAAGGCAAAAGTAAAAGAGTACGCGTCGCGGGGAAAACTGACGATCAGCGTGCAATTTATGGATAAGCGGGAGCGGGTTCAGGAGATACGGCTTGACAAACCTTTGGCGATTGCTTACCATAAGGCACTGAATGAGATAAGTGATCTCTTGCGTTTGACGAGACCGGATGACGTGCATACGATTGCAACGTATCCGGGAGTTTTGACGACGATGGAGATGCAGGACGGCCTTGAAGGGGCGGAACCTGTGATCATGGAGGCGCTGGATGAGGCGATGCGTCGTTTCACTGCGATGCGCGAGAAAGAAGGAGAAAATCTCAAAGAGGATTTTCTGAAACGGGTGGATATCCTCTCCGGTCAAGTGGAAGACGTCGCGGCGTTGGGGCCGGAGATTGTCAGTCAATACCGCGAGCGTTTGGAGGCGACCGTCAAGGAAGCGTTGGCCGGAGCGGAGATCGACGAGGCGCGGATCATACAGGAAGTAGCCATTTATTCGGATCGGGTGAATTTCACCGAGGAAATCGTGCGTCTGCAAAGTCATTTTGAGCAGTTCAGGTCTATCTTGGAGCATGCGGAAGAGCCTGTAGGGCGTAAGCTGGACTTCCTGATTCAGGAAATGAACCGCGAAGTCAACACGACGGCTTCTAAAGCGAACAATGTGCGAGCGGCGCGGCTCGCGGTGGATATGAAAAGCGAGATTGAAAAATTGCGGGAGCAGGTACAGAATATAGAGTGAGGAGACGGCGCTGTGGAAATGAAATTTATCAATATCGGTTTTGGCAATGTCGTTTCGGCGCATCGTGTCATTTCCATTGTAGCTCCGGAGTCGGCGCCGATCAAGCGTATCGTGCAGGAGGCGCGGGACGCCGGCGATTTAATTGATGCGACGTATGGACGCCGCACACGGTCGGTGCTGGTCATGGACAGCGGCCATGTGGTTCTTTCCGCCGTACAGCCCGAGACTATCGTGAATCGTATTGCGGACAAAGAGGAATCGGCGGCCAAAGCGGAGGATGAGGAGTCATGAGAAAAGGCTTCCTGATTGTAGTATCCGGTCCGTCCGGGGCGGGCAAGGGCACAGTGTGCACGGCCTTTCTAAAAGAGCATGAGGATGTAGCGTATTCCGTATCGGCAACGACGCGTGCGCCTCGATCCGGAGAACAGGAAGGCGTCAATTATTATTTCCTTTCCCGCGGCGAATTTGAAAGTATGATCGCAAATGGGGAACTGTTGGAATGGGCGGAGGTTTACGGCAATTATTACGGAACGCCTTTGAAAAAGATAGAGGAAAAGCTGGCCCGGGGACAGGATATCCTGTTGGAAATTGACACGCAGGGCGCTCTGAATGTGCAAAAAAAATTCCCGGACGGGATTTACGTCTTTATTCTGCCTCCTTCCATCCAGGAATTGGAAAAGCGGCTTCGGGGGCGCGGTACGGATTCGGAGGAGGCTGTTGCGCGCCGGCTTTCTGCTGCGGCGGGAGAGATTGCCGTCGCGAAGGAATACGCTTATACTATTGTAAACGATACGATAAAAGATTCTGTGCAAACGCTTGCGGCTATTGTTTCTGCCGAGCATGCGCGCACATGCAATAATTTGGGAAAAATTGACGAAATTATAAAGGGAGCGTGAGCAGTATGCAGATGGATATCGTACATCCGCCGATGAAAGAGCTTTTAACGAAGGTGGACAGCCGCTATACGCTGGCAGTGTTGGCGGCGAAGCGTGCGCGTCAGCTTTTGGACGGCGCACAGGTCAAAGTCAAGGTGCCGTCCAATAAAAATGTGACGCGGGCGTTGGCTGAGGTTGTGGAGGACAAAATCGGTTACGAGCGCACCAAGCTCGGAATCAAATAATACGGGAGCGGTAAGAATGCTTCAGGGCAAAAAGATACTTCTTGGCGTCACGGGCGGAATCGCCGTCTACAAGGCGGTGGATGTCGTAAGCCGGCTCCGAAAAGCTGGCGCGGAGGTTCGTGTAATCATGACGCGGGAAGCGACTGAGTTCGTGACGGAACTGACTTTTCGTGAGATCAGCGGGAATCCTGTGGCTGTCGATATGTGGGCGCCGGTGCAGCATTGGAATGTCGCGCATATCGCGCTTGCCGAATGGGCGGATGCGGTGCTTGTCGCGCCTGCTACGGCGAATATTATAGCGAAGGCGGCGCTGGGCGTTGCCGATGATATGCTGTCGACGACGTTGCTGGCGGTGACGGCCCCGGTATTTTTTGCTCCTGCAATGAACAGCAATATGTATGCGCATCCCGCTACGCAGAAAAATCTGGATATCCTTGTAGAACGCGGACTGCATATTATTCCGCCGGGGACGGGGAAGCTCGCCTGCGGCGCGGAAGGGCCGGGACGTCTCGCTGAACCGGCGGATATCGTCGCGGCGTTGGAAGCGTTTTTTATCGAAGGCGCGCAGCTTTCCGGCGTCAAGGTGCTTGTGACGGCGGCGGGCACGATCGAGCCCATCGATCCCGTACGGTATATTGGAAATCGTTCCAGCGGGCGGATGGGATACGCGCTGGCGGAAGAAGCTGTGGCGCGGGGCGCGGAGGTCGTATTGGTTTCAGGGCCTTCGGCGCTGAAGCCGCCCTCGGGATTGAAAAAGTTTGTTTCCGTCGAGACTGCGGCAGAAATGCGGGAAGCCGTGCTCAGAGAAGCGGAGACGAGCTGCATTGTTATCAAGGCGGCTGCTGTCGCCGATTATCATCCGAAACATGTTTCCGGGCAAAAGATCAAAAAGAATGACGAGGAATTGTCCATCCTGTTGGAAAAGAATCCCGACATTTTGAAAGAACTCGGGCAAAGAAAGCGCCCGGAGCAAATGTTGGTCGGGTTCGCGGCGGAAACGCAAAATCTGTTGCAATATGCGCGGGAAAAAATCGAAAAGAAAAATCTCGACTTTATCGTCGCCAACGACGTCACGAAACCGGGGGCCGGTTTCAATACCACGACGAATACAGTCAAGATTATTGCGCGGGACGGCAGTATCGAGGAAGTCCCGTTGATGACGAAGCGGGAAATCGCAAAGCGCATTTTTGACTGCGTGCTGCAAAAAGGTGAAAATAGGATATGAGTAGGGCGGCTTCGCGGATGGTTCGCGAAGCCGCTCTATATGTTTATATATGATAGGAAGAGAGCGCGGCATTTTGTTTTGGCTGCTATAACGGATATCGAAGGCGACAGAAAGAAACTGGAAAACAAAAACCACTCTTTTTAGATTTTACGTAAATTCCCCCTTTACAAACATTTCAGCTTATGGTATTATTTCTATCTGTTAGCCGATGATTACGGCAGAACATCGCGGGATGGAGCAGTTGGTAGCTCGTCGGGCTCATAACCCGGAGGTCAGAGGTTCAAGTCCTCTTCCCGCAACCAAATGGGTAGGTGCCCGAGTGGTTAAAGGGAACAGACTGTAAATCTGTCGCTTAACGGCTACGTTGGTTCGAATCCAACCCTGCCCACCATTTATATCGCGGGATAGAGCAGTTGGTAGCTCGTCGGGCTCATAACCCGGAGGTCAGAGGTTCAAGTCCTCTTCCCGCAACCAAGTGTTTAGCGCTGATGTAGCTCAGTCGGCAGAGCGTATCCTTGGTAAGGATAAGGTCACCGGTTCAATCCCGGTCATCAGCTCCATTGATATATTGATACGGCGGAATAGCTCAGTTGGCTAGAGCATGCGGTTCATACCCGCAGTGTCGAGAGTTCAAATCTCCCTTCCGCCACCAAGAGAGGTTGTCCCCGCCGCGTGCGGGGATTTTTTGTGTTCACAGCATATTTTTATTGACACGGGATGGCAAGTGTGCTAAATTATATCAGCGACGTTTTGTGCGCGTTTTATTTTTGTGTATTGAGTGAGGAGTGCATACGATGGCCAAGAGTGCGAATCGCAACGCGATTACGTTGGCCTGTACGGTTTGCAAGAACCGCAATTACAGGACCAACAAGAACAAGAAGAATGATCCCGACCGGATTGAGATTAACAAGTATTGCAAATTCTGCAAGAAGCACACGCCGCATAAGGAAACGAAATAATATCCTGCCGGCGGCCTGAGGATGTGAAAGTTTTGGCAGAAGAGAAAGCATTGACGGCCTCGTCGGAGTCCGGATTCAATCTCATAAAATTCCTCGGCGAGGTTAAGGCCGAGATGGGGAAGGTATCGTGGACGACGAAACGGGAACTCATGACGGATACTGCCGTCGTTGCCGTTGCGGTCGTGATTGTTTGCGCGCTGATTTGGATCTGCGATACATTCTTTTCCAGATTGTTTACGCTCATTTTACGATAAGGCGGAGTCGGACGATGGAAGAAGAAAGACAAGAAACGGAAGAGAAACAGAATCCGGAAAAGCATTGGTATGTCATTCATACTTATTCGGGTTATGAGAATAAGGTCAAGGCAAATTTAGAGCGCAAGGTTCGTTCGATGGGGCTTGACAATAAGATTTTTAACGTCATCGTCCCTTTAGAAGACGATGTGGAGATGCAGAACGGCCGCAAGAAAATCGTTAAACGCAAGGTGTTTCCTGGCTATGTGCTGGTACAGATGATTGTGGATGATCAGTCTTGGTATGTCGTTCGCAATACGCCAGGCGTTACCGGTTTTGTCGGGTCTGTTTCGACACAGCCGATTCCGTTGACTGAGGAAGAAGTCAATCATATATTGCGGCCTGAGGGTGAGAATATAAGACGGCGGCCGATGCTTGACGTTCAGCCGGGACAGCAGGTGCTGATTAATTCCGGGGCGTTTGAGAGCCTGCCGGCGACAGTTGCCGAGGTCGATCGCGAACGCGGCAAACTCAAAGCCGTAGTCGAGATGTTTGGTCGAGAGACGGTTGCGGAATTGGATTTTGAGCAGGTAGAAAAGATTTAAGATATAAACAGACAGCTACTGTAAGGAGGTGTAAGCATACATGGCAAAGAAAGTTTCAAAGCTCGTCAAGTTGCAGGTTTTGGCAGGGAAGGCTACGCCTGCTCCTCCGGTTGGCCCGGCTCTTGGTCAGGCCGGCGTGAATATCATGGCGTTTGTCAAGGAGTTCAATGAGCGAACGGCGAAGCAGGCGGGACTTATCATTCCGGTAGAAATTACTGTTTTTGAGGACCGTTCCTTTACGTTCATTACGAAGACGCCGCCGGCGGCGGTGCTGCTGAAAAAGGCGGCAAACCTTGAGAAGGCGTCTGGTGAGCCGAACAAGACGAAGGTTGCAAAGCTTCCGCGAGCGAAAGCGCAGGAAATTGCACAACTTAAAATGCAGGATTTGAACGCTGCCGACCTTGAAGCGGCTACCCGTATGATCGAGGGAACGGCGCGCAGCATGGGCATCGAGATTGTCTGACAATCTGTCCATGGAGACGTGGGAGGTACTACCGTTTGTACCACGAAAGGAGTATGTTAAATGGCAAAAGCAGGCAAGAAGTATCAGGAAGCCGCTAAACTCATTGAGGAAGGGAAGTTTTACGGACTTTCCGAGGCGGTAGAAATTGTCAAGAAGACCGCCACGGCGAAATTTGATGAGACGATTGAGCTCCATGTCCGTCTTGGCGTGGATCCGAAGTATGCCGACCAGCAGGTTCGCGGCGCTGTTGTACTTCCGCATGGAACGGGCAAGACAAAGAAAGTGCTCGTTTTTGCGAAAGGCGACAAGGTTGCGGAAGCGGAAGCGGCGGGCGCCGATTTTGTCGGTTCCGACGAGCTTGTGACGAAAATCCAGGGCGGCTGGTGCGAGTTTGACGTCGCCGTTGCTACGCCGAATATGATGGGTGTCGTCGGAAAGCTCGGTAAGATTCTCGGTCCCCGCGGCTTGATGCCGAACCCGAAATTGGGGACGGTCACGATGGATTTGGACAAGGCCATCAAGGCGATCAAGGCCGGTCAGGTTGAGTATCGCACGGACAAGGCCGGAAATGTTCATTGCCCTATCGGCAAAGCATCGTTCGATTCCCAGAAGCTTGTAGAGAATTATCGTATGCTTGTCGATACGCTGATCAAGGCGAAACCGGCGGGCGCGAAGGGACAGTACATCAAGTCCTTGACTTTGGCGGCCACGATGGGCCCTGGCGTTCCGGTTCAGCTTGCATCGAAGCCGGAGTAAGCTTATTTCCTTAACTGCATATAAACATGGCCGAAGACAGCAGGCGGGAGCAATCCGTAAGTCCAGCCGAGGCCGGAAACGCTGCATTTTCCTGCGGCTTCCGGATTCTTTGGCCGGAAGCCGCAGTTTTGATTTATGCGAGTTTTTATGAAGATTTATCCGAAAGGAGGTGTGTTTGATGTCTGCTATTCATGACAAGCAGGTTTCCCAGGAAAAGAAAGAAATCGTTGCTTCTCTCAAAGAGGAACTGACGTCTGCGAAGGGTGCCGTTTTGACGTCGTATAAGGGCCTTACGGTCGCACAGGATACACAGCTTCGCAGAGCGCTTCGTGAAGCAGGGGTTTCGTATCATGTTGTCAAGAATACGTTGACCACGATCGCTGCGAAAGAAGCCGGTATGGATGCGCTCGTTTCCCATTTGGCAGGGACTACTGCCTTGGCGTCGTCGAAAGAGGATGCGGTTGCTCCGGCGAAAGTCATCAGCGAATTCATCAAAAAGAACAAATTGGCTGATGCGGGAATTCTTACTGTAAAGGCTGGCTTGGTCGAGGGTAAGGTTATCGACGCGAAGGAAGTCGAGGCGCTCGCTTCGCTGCCTTCTCGCGAAGTTCTTATCGCGAAACTGCTCGGCAGCATGCAGTCTCCGATCAGCGGTACGGTGGGTGTGCTTCAGGGCGTTATCCGCAACGCTGTCTATGTGCTTGACGCAATCCGCCAGCAGAAGGAATCAGCGTAAAGCGTGTTAATTTTAATGATGGTTAATCAATTATGAAATGAAAACGGAGGTTTTTACAAATGACGAAAGAAGAAATTATGCAGGCTATTGAGAGCATGACGGTGCTCGAGCTCTCTGAACTGGTCAAGGCTATGGAAGAGAAGTTTGGTGTTTCGGCTGCGGCTCCGGTCGCTGTCGCTGCTGCGGCTCCGGCTGCTGCCGGCGGTGCTGCTGGTGAGGAGCAGTCCGAGTTCGATGTTATTCTGAAGTCTGCCGGCGATAAGAAAATCGGCGTTATCAAAGTTGTTCGCGAGGTCACTGGACTTGGCCTGAAAGAGGCGAAGGCTCTCGTTGACGAGGCTCCGAAGCCGGTCAAGGAGAAGGTCGCGAAGGCTGAGGCTGAGGAACTCAAGGCGAAACTTGAGGAAGCCGGCGCGCAGGTCGAGCTGAAGTAATCTAATTTGAATATAAAAATCGGGGGACGATTTCGTCCTCCGATTTTTTTGTGTACTTTTGATTGACATGATTTTTTTTGTATGATAATATACATGATTGCAGAAAGTGAAGCATGACACAGTTCCTGCCATCCGAAAAATGATCGCGTGGGTCAGCGGAATATGAAAAATAACGGACAAAAGCGGAATAAGGAAAAGATGACGACAAGGTTTTAAGTGAGAAAAGAGCCTTGTCTTTTCGTGTTTTTCCGTTCCATTTTTGTGCGGTTCTTTTTGTGTTGTTTTGACCACAAATTTGGAGAAACGGACGGGTGACGTTTCCCGGCTAAGGAGTGAAGGATTTCATGTTTAATCCTGTACCGGTAGGCAAAAGAACCAGGTATAGCTACGCCAGAATCAAAGAAGTCATGGAGATGCCGCATCTTCTTGACATTCAACGCAATTCTTACAAATGGTTCATGAAGGAGGGAATGCGCGAAATATTCCGCGATATTTCCCCGATTCAGGATTTTACAGAAAATCTGGTGCTTTCGTTTGAAGATTTCTTTCTTGGAAAGCCGAAATATGAGTTGGATGAATGCAAAGAGCGCGATGTGACCTACGCCGCGCCTCTTCGTGTTGTCGTTCGTCTGGCGAATAAAGAAACCGGAGAAATCAAGGAACAGGAAGTTTTCATGGGGGACTTCCCGTTGATGACCGATACGGGAACCTTCATCATCAACGGTGCGGAACGAGTCATCGTCAGCCAGCTCGTTCGTTCGCCGGGTGCTTATTATAATGAAACCATAGATTCTTCCGGGAAAAAATTATATGCGGCTACGGTGATTCCGAATCGCGGCGCTTGGATTGAATTGGAAACCGACGTCAACGATGTCCTTTCCGTGCGTATCGATAGAACGCGTAAATTGCCGGTGACTGTGCTCGTCCGTGCTCTTGGCTATTCGACGGATGAGGAGATCCTTGAGCTTTTTGACCATCATCCCTTGATTTGCACTACTTTGGAGCGCGAAGGCGATCGGGACAAGGATAAAGTGCCGACTCGTGAAGATGCTTTGCGTGAGATTTATCACCGGCTTCGTCCCGGTGAATTGGCGACGGCAGATAATGCGCAGCAGCTTTTGAAGGCGTTGTTCTTTGATCCGAAGAGATACGACTTGGCCATGGTTGGCCGTTATAAATTGACAAAGAAGCTGGGGTGGAAGCGTCGTTTGCTCGGTCACGTTTTGGCGGAGCCGTTGGTCGACCGTGAGACCGGCGAGGTCGTTGTTCCGGCTGATGTTGTCGTCGAAGAATCTATGCTGGAAGGCATCGACGCGGAAAAAGAACATGCGATTTTCGGAGATGGCGGGGATATTTCGCTGTTCATCCGTACCGGCTCCGAAGAACGTCCGCGGATGAAGATGATTTGCTCCCCGACTTTGGAGCATCATTATCGGACGATTACCAAGGGCGACATCATGGCGTCCATCAATTATCTTTTGAATCTTGTGGATGGCGTCGGCACTACCGATGATATCGATCATTTGGGGAATCGCCGTGTCCGTTCGGTAGGCGAGCTGCTGCAGAACCAGTTCCGTATCGGTCTTTCCCGTATGGAACGTGTGGTTCGTGAACGTATGACGATTCAGGATGTAGATGTGATTACGCCGCAGGCGTTGATCAATATCCGTCCTGTGGTAGCCGCGATCAAGGAGTTCTTCGGTTCCTCACAGCTTTCCCAGTTTATGGATCAGCATAATCCTCTGTCGGAACTGACGCATAAGCGCCGCCTTTCCGCACTGGGACCGGGCGGTCTTTCCCGTGAGCGCGCGGGATTTGAGGTTCGCGACGTACACAATTCGCATTACGGCCGTATGTGCCCGATTGAGACTCCGGAAGGTCCGAACATCGGCCTGATTGGTTCTTTGTCCAATTATGCCCGTATCAATCAGTTCGGTTTTATGGAGACGCCTTATCGGAAAGTGGATAAGGTGAAGAAGTGCGTGACGGATGAGGTTCGCTATCTGACTGCGGATGAAGAGGACAACATCACCATCGCACAGGCCAACGAGCCGCTGGATGAGAAGAATTGGTTCAAGAACGAGCGCGTAACGGCGCGTCATCATGAGGAAACCGTGTTGGCGCGGCGCGATCGTGTCGATTATATGGACGTTTCGCCGAAGCAGGTGGTATCTATCGCAACGGCGATGATTCCGTTCCTGGAAAACGATGACGCCAACCGTGCTCTGATGGGCGCGAACATGCAGCGTCAGGCGGTGCCTCTGCTGAAGACGCAGGCTCCGTTGGTGGGCACCGGTATGGAGTACAAGGCGGCTTGCGACTCCGGCGTTATGGTGCTTGCGCATCGTGCGGGTACGGTAGAGTATGTTTCCGCAGACAGGATTGACGTTCGGACGGAAGACGGAGAGCTTGACACTTATAAACTTCAGAAATATCTTCGTTCCAATCAGGGCACTTGCATAAATCAAGTACCGATTGTGTACGAAGGCGACGAGGTTTTTGAGAATCAGCCGATTGCCGACGGTCCGGCAACCGATCACGGCGAATTGGCGCTGGGATACAACATCATTGTTGCCTATATGCCGTGGGAAGGTTACAACTACGAAGACGCCGTGCTTCTGAGTGAAAATCTTGTAAAGCGCGATCTGTATACGTCTATCCATATTGAAGAATATGAGTGCGATGCCCGGGATACGAAGCTCGGTCCCGAGGAGATTACCCGCGATATTCCGAATGTAGCGGAAGATGCTCTTCGCGATCTTGATGAAGAGGGCATTATTCGTATCGGCGCCGAGGTTCGCCCCGGCGATATCCTTGTAGGTAAAGTCACACCGAAAGGCGAGACGGAGCTGACGGCGGAAGAAAGATTGCTTCGTGCAATCTTTGGTGAAAAAGCGCGCGAGGTCCGCGATACTTCGTTGCGCGTTCCTCATGGCGAGGCCGGTAAGATCGTTGATGTCAAGGTGTTCAGCCGGGAGAACAACGACGAGCTTTCGCCGGGCATCAATCGTCTCGTGCGCGTCTATATCGCGCAAAAACGTAAGATATCTGTCGGCGACAAGATGTCCGGTCGTCATGGAAACAAAGGCGTCGTGTCCCGCATCATGCGGCAGGAAGATATGCCGTTCCTGCCGGACGGTACTCCGGTGGATATCGTATTGAATCCGTTGGGCGTTCCGTCCCGTATGAATATCGGGCAGATTCTTGAGACGCATTTAGGCATGGCTGTGCGTGAGCTTGGAAATCAGATTCGCGAGGGCGATCCTACGGTGGAAAAGCGGCTCCGCGCCATTGGCTACGATTTTGATGCCTACGGAATGCCGAAACCCGATGTGGCGGGAATTCATATTGCTACGCCGGTATTTGACGGCGCAAAAGAATCCGAGGTATTCGATACAATACGGGCAGCCGGTCTCAGCGAAGACGGGAAGACGGTTTTGTACGATGGCCGTACAGGCGAACCCTTTGAGAATCGCGTCACGGTCGGCTGCGTGTACATGCTGAAACTCCACCATCTGGTGGATGACAAGATTCATGCGCGTTCCACCGGACCGTACTCCCTCGTTACACAACAGCCGTTGGGCGGCAAGGCGCAGTTTGGCGGCCAGCGCTTCGGCGAAATGGAAGTATGGGCGTTGGAAGCTTACGGCGCTGCGTACACCCTGCAAGAGATACTGACGGTTAAGTCGGATGACGTTGTGGGGCGTGTGAAGACTTACGAGGCTATCGTCAAGGGGGAAAATATTCCCGAGCCTGGCGTTCCAGAATCGTTCAAGGTGCTCATCAAGGAACTGCAGAGTATCGGTCTCGATATCAAAGTCCTTTCGGAAGACGCGCAAGAGATAGTTATCCAGGATGATGAAGAGGATATCAACGAAACGGCTCGCGAATTGGATATCGACGTCGAAGGCGTAGATCCGACGCAGGGTACGGCTGTTGATAAAGGGGCGCAGGCAGAAGGCTCCTATGATGAAACCGACGGCGCTGAGGATTCCGTCTTGGACGACGAAAACATCATTGCCGATCTTGGCGGAGATGATGGGAAGGACGAAGATTTAGACGGGTTTACGGAGATGGACGATAACTCGGAAGAATAAAGAAGGGAGTGCAGCCCTTTGTTGGATGTAAATAATTTTGATTCGATGCGGATTGGCCTCGCGTCGCCGGAAAAGATTCGTGAGTGGTCTTACGGAGAGGTCAAAAAGCCGGAGACAATCAATTATCGTACTCTGAAGCCGGAGCGCGACGGCCTTTTTTGCGAGCGGATTTTTGGTCCGACTCGCGATTGGGAGTGCCATTGCGGAAAATACAAGCGCATTCGTTACAAGGGTATTGTCTGCGATCGCTGCGGCGTTGAGGTTACGCGGTCTAAGGTCCGTCGTGAGCGTATGGGACATATCGAGCTGGCTGCGCCGGTTTCGCATATTTGGTATTTCAAGGGGATTCCCAGCCGTATGGGGCTGATTCTTGATATTTCTCCCCGGGCGCTTGAGAAAGTGCTGTATTTTGCCTCCTATATCGTTCTCGATCCGGGTGATACCACGCTGAAGAAGAAAGAGATGCTGACGGAGGACGAATACCAAAAGTTTTGCGAGGCGAACGGCTCTAATTTCCGTGTCGGCATGGGCGCGGAGGCTATTAAGGAACTTTTGGAGGAGATTGACCTCGAACAGCTGAATGAGGAGCTTCGCAACGAATTGGCGGGCGTTAGCGGACAGAAAAAAGTCCGTGCGATTCGGCGTTTGGAGGTCGTGGAAGCATTCCGCAAATCCGGAAACAAACCGTCGTGGATGATCTTGGACGTCGTCCCAGTTATTCCGCCGGAGCTTCGCCCGATGGTGCAGCTCGATGGCGGTCGTTTTGCGACTTCCGATCTGAATGACCTTTATCGTCGCGTCATCAATCGAAACAACCGGTTGAAACGGTTGCTTGATTTGGATGCGCCGGATATCATTGTCAGAAATGAGAAGCGTATGCTGCAGGAAGCTGTGGATGCGTTGATTGACAACGGTCGCCGCGGTCGCCCCGTCACCGGGCCGGGCAATCGTCCTTTAAAGTCCTTGTCCGATATGCTGAAGGGCAAGCAGGGGCGTTTCCGTCAAAATTTGCTTGGAAAACGCGTCGATTATTCCGGCCGTTCGGTTATCGTCGTAGGTCCGGAACTGAAGCTCCATCAGTGCGGTCTGCCGAAGGAAATGGCACTGGAGCTTTTCAAGCCCTTTGTTATGAAGAAGTTGGTCAACAGCGGCGCTGCTACGAATATCAAAGCAGCTAAGCGTGCCGTAGAGCGCGTGCGCCCGGAGGTTTGGGATGTCCTTGAGGACGTCATCAAAGAGCATCCGGTGCTTTTGAATCGTGCGCCGACGCTGCATCGTCTCGGCATCCAGGCTTTTGAGCCTGTGTTGACGGAAGGTCGTGCATTGAAACTGCATCCGTTGGCTTGTACTGCGTACAATGCCGACTTTGATGGCGACCAGATGGCGATTCATCTTCCGCTTTCTGCAGAGGCACAGGCGGAAGCACGTATCCTGATGCTTGCGGCGCATCATATTTTGGCGCCGAAGGATGGCAATCCGATCATCGTTCCGACGCAGGATATGGTTCTCGGTTCTTATTATTTGACGATTTTGCGCCCGGGAGCAAAGGGCGAAGGAAGATTCGTTACCGGCATTGAGGAAGCGCTCTTGGCGCATCAGCATGACGCATTGGATCTTCAGGCGTCCATCACGACGCGCATTGAAGGCTACGGTCTTGTGAAGACCTCATTGGGCCGCATGATTTTCAATGAGATACTGCCTGAGGAAATTCGTTACTATGTAAAGGATAAGAAAACAGGCGAATGGGAATACGGCATCCAGATGAACAAGAAGGAGCTGGAACGCCTCGTTGCAAAATGCTTCAAGCATTTTGGCGCGGGTAAGACCGCCGTCGTCATTGATAACGTAAAGAATCTCGGGTATCATTATGCCTGCCTTGCGGGCATGACGGTCGCTATCTCGGACGTCATCGTTCCGCCGGAAAAGCAGTCGATGATTGATGCAACGACAGAAGCGGTCAACAAGATTGAGCAGCAGTTTGGCCGTGGTCTCATCACAGAGGAAGAACGATACAACAAAGTCGTTGCCCTTTGGCAGCAAACGACCAACGACGTCGGCGAGGCCATGATGCACAACATGGACTCCTTTAATCCAATCTTTATGATGGCGGATTCCGGCGCTCGAGGCAATGCGCAGCAGATGCGTCAGCTGGCCGGTATGCGCGGTTTGATGTCCGATCCTTCCGGAAAAATCATTGCGTTGCCGATTACGGCTAACTTCCGCGAAGGTCTGACGGTTTCCGATTACTTCATTTCTTCGCATGGCGCGCGCAAAGGTCTTGCCGATACGGCTCTTCGTACGGCGGACTCTGGTTATCTGACGCGCCGTTTGGTGGACGTCGCGCAGGACGTCATTGTGCGGGAAGACGATTGCGATATCATGAGCATCGATCTTCAGCGGGAACGGGCACGGCTTGCCTCTTCTACGGCGGAAGCCTTGGATATCTTGGGCGACGTTTTGGTTGGTCGGGTTTTGGGAGCGACGATTGCCGATCCCGAGACTGGCGAGATGCTCTTGCCGCAGGATACCGTGCTGACGGAAGGCGATCTTTCGGTTATCGGCGAGAATAAAGTTCCCGAGATTGTGATTCGCGGTTCACTTGCGGCGTCTGAGGCCGTCATCAGCAACGCGATGGTTTCCGAGACCGTGGTGTTGGGAACGCCGGACGCTAAGGTTCGGAAAAAAGAACTGCATGCCTTTATGCATGAAATCGCCGGCAAGAAAGCGACAGAGGACGTCGTTTCCGGAGACGGTGAGGTCTTGATTCCCGCCGATACGGAGATTACGGAAGAAGACGTTGAGAAAGCGTTGGAAAGCGATGCACAGGAAATCCGTGTTCGCAACAACAATGTTCGGGGTATCGAGGTCGAGGCCATAAAAGAAGGCAACGGTATTATCGAACCGCTTTCGGAGCGTATCATTGGCCGAGTACTGGCAGAGGATATTATCGATCCGAAGTCGGGCGAGAAGATTGCTTCGTTGAACCAGACGGTAGATGAAGAACTGGCGGAGAAAATCTGTAAGATTCGGGATAAGGTATCTATTCGAAGCGTACTTACCTGTAAATCCCAGTATGGCGTCTGCATTAAATGCTACGGGCGCGATTTGGCGAATGCGGCTGAAGTCGATGTCGGCGAAGCGGTCGGCATTATCGCGGCGCAGTCTATCGGCGAGCCGGGCACTCAGCTCACCATGCGTACGTTCCATTCCGGCGGCGTTGCCGGCGATGATATCACGCAGGGTCTTCCTCGCGTCGAGGAACTTTTCGAGGCACGCAAGCCGAAGCATCATGCGATTATCGCTGAAAACGAAGGCACGGTGGAAGTGCAGGACGATCTGCGAAAGGTCACGATTACTTCGGACGATGGAGAGCCGCATGAGTATGAAATACCGTACGGCGCCCGCATGGTCGCGCAGACCGGCATGAAGATGAAGCTCGGCGACAAGATTACCGAAGGCTCCATCAATCCTCATGACATCCTCCGCGTCTGCGGTCTCAAGGAGACACAGCGCTACCTTGTGTATGAGGTGCAGAAAGTCTATAAATCCCAAGGTGTCGGCATCAATGATAAGCATATTGAAGTCATGGTGCGGCAGATGCTTCATAAAGTCAAGATCGAGGATTCGGGCGATACGTATTTCTTGCCCGGAGAGTATGTCGACATCAATTCCTTTGAGGCTGTCAATGCCCGCGTGATCGAAAACGGTGGCGAGCCTGCTGTGGCAAAGCCGATTTTGCTCGGTATCACGAAGGCGTCTTTGGCTACGGATTCGTTCCTGTCTGCGGCGTCCTTCCAGGAAACGACGCGCGTGCTGACGGATGCTGCCATCAAGGGCAAGGTCGATCCGCTGATCGGACTGAAGGAAAATGTTATCATCGGCAAGCTGATTCCTGCCGGGACGGGAATGGGACGCTATCGGAATATTGGCGTTGTGGATCCTGACGCGGCGGAGGTCGTTGATGGTGAGACGTTGGCGGAAGGCGAAACGGTTATGGAGAATGCGGAAAGCGTTTCCGCAGAAACCGGTGATGTTTCGGAAGGCACAGAGGTTTTAGAAACACCCGAGGCCGAGCCGACGGCATAAACACAAAAAAAGAAACGGTTCGTGCGCGTCCTTCGCCGCGAACCGTTTTTTTGACAGAGAGATAGGAGGCGGCATCTTGAGTACATTGACATTGGAGAAGGCAAAGGAGATTTTGGCAAAACATACTACGGAAGCGCATCTGTTCACACATGCGGCTGCGGTTAGCGCGGCTATGGGCGCATTGGCCGGGCATTTTGGCGCGGATGAGGAACATTGGGCGGCTATCGGCTGGCTTCATGATGTGGATTATGAAAAATTTCCGGATGAACATTGCCGCCACGTGCGGGAACTTTTGGAACCGGAAGGCGTCGATGAGGAAGATATCCGGTCGATTATTTCACATGGTTATGGTCTTGTCACCGATGAGAAGTCGCCGGAAACAGATATGGAAAAAAGTCTGTTTGCCGTCGATGAGCTGACAGGAATTGTTCATGCTTATGCTTTGATGCGGCCCGAAGGCATGGCCGGCATGGAAGTGAAAAGTCTGAAAAAGAAATTCAAGGACAAGCGCTTTGCAGCCAAATGCGATCGCGACCTGATCAAAGACGGCGTTGAAAAGCTTGGGCTTGATATCGGCGTCGTGATGGAATATTGCATTAAGGGAATGCAGGCGCATGAGGCGGAATTGGATTTAAATAAATAAGAAAGTTGGAGATGGAACAATGAGCATCAGAATCGGGATTTTGGGGTATGGAAATCTTGGACGCGGCGTTGAGTATGCGACGGAAGCGTGCGCGGATATGGAGCTTGCCGCGGTTTTTACGCGTCGGAATCCGTCCTCGTTAAATATTCGCAGAAACGACGTTCCCGTCGTGTCGGTCAATGACATCGAAACATGGAAAGATAAGATTGACGTATTGATTTTATGCGGCGGCAGCGCGACGGATTTGCCGGTGCAGACGCCGCAGTACGCAAAGATTTTTAATGTCATCGACAGTTTTGATACGCACGCGCGGATTCCCGAGCATTTTGCGGCGGTGGATGCGGCGGCAAAGACGGGCGGCAAGGTAGCGGTTATTTCCGTGGGCTGGGATCCGGGGCTTTTTTCATTGAACCGCGCTTATGCCAGCGCGATTTTGCCTGACGGCAAGGATTACACCTTTTGGGGACGCGGCGTCAGCCAGGGGCATTCAGACGCCGTTCGCCGCATTGAAGGCGTGAAAAACGCAAAGCAGTACACAGTTCCGGTAGAGAGCGCGTTGGAGGCGGTGCGTTCGGGAAAGAACCCTTCTCTTACGACAAGAGAAAAGCACACGCGGGAGTGTTTCGTCGTGGCGGAGGAGGGCGCAGACAAAGCGCGCATCGAGCGGGAGATTGTGACGATGCCGAACTACTTCGCGGATTACGACACGACGGTGCATTTTATCGATGAAAAGGAATTCAATGAAAAACATGGCGGCCTTGCCCACGGCGGATTTGTGATTCGCTCCGGCTCTACGGGAGACAAGGGAACGCATAAGCATGTGATGGAGTTCAGCCTTAAGCTCGACTCCAATCCGGAATTCACGGCCAGCGTTCTCGTTGCCTATGCACGGGCTGCATATCGTATGGCGGCGGAGGGGCAGAAGGGCGCGAAGACCGTCCTGGATATTCCGCCCGCATATCTTTCGCCGAAAACGGCAGAGGAATTGCGTGCGTCGTTGTTGTAAGAATAGCGCCTTTTCGTTTGGAGGGTATGCGGCGGCTGCGTCTGCAGCTTACGTGACGCTTGCATAATCAGCGAATATAGCGAGGCGTTGTAACAGCGTTTGGTATAAATACTCGGATAACGAGACAAAAATGGCATGGGAAATCGAAAATCCCACGCCGTTTTTGTTTTGCGCAATTTGACAGAAAAGGGAATAAGGCTTAGAATCTTTATTATGGATTTTTATGTCACTGGTTTGAAATCGCAAGTATCTTGCCCGCATCGGGCAGAGGAGGTTTTTCATGGCAAAGCAACCGGCGAAGACGGCGAATAGCAGAAGATCCCGTTCGTCGAAGAAGAGCGGCGGTACTTTTTGGCGGATTCTCGGCGGCTTCCTTCTTGTGGTTTTGGTGATGCTCACCGGCATCGGCTGCGGGTTTTTGACGGCAAGCATGAATACAAGGCCGAATTTGGCGGAGGATCTTACGCCTTCCGCGTCGTCGCAAATATATGACATCAACGGAAATGAGATTGCGAATATACATGCGACGGAAAATCGCATGCCCGTCAAGATTTCCCAAATCCCGAAGGATCTTCAGAACGCGTTTATCGCGGTGGAGGACGCGCGTTTTTACGAACATTCGGGGATTGATCCACGCGGCATCATGCGCGCGTTGTGGGCAAATATTTCTGGCGGCGGCGTATCCGAGGGCGGATCGACAATCACGCAGCAGCTGGCGAAGAACGCTTACCTGACGCCCGAACGTACCATAAAACGCAAGATACAGGAGATGTTTCTTGCGCTGCAATTAGAGCGCGAATACACGAAACAGGAAATTTTAGAGTTTTATCTGAACCAGATTTATTTCGGGCAGGGCGCTTACGGCGTCGAGGCCGCGGCAAAAACGTATTTCGGCAAGGACGTCAGCGCGTTGACTTTGAACGAATGCGCGATGCTGGCAGGCATCCCCAAGAGCCCGAATTATTATTCGCCTTTTAACAATTTGGAGGCGGCACGGGCGCGGCGCGCAACGGTGCTGGAGCAAATGGCGAAATACCATTATATCAGCGATTCTGAAGCCAGCCGCTTAAAAAAGGAAGATTTGAAGCTTGCCCGGCCGCAAGCGGGCGAAGTGACGGAGGCCGCGTATTTCATCGATTATGTCGTGCAGGGACTGATCGACAAGTACGGCGCAGACGCCGTCTATAAGAGCGGGCTCAAGATTTATACGACCATCGACATGGATATGCAGCGGGCGGCGGAGGCGGCCATGAAGATGCTTCCGACGTTCGAGACCGACAAAAACGGCTTGGCGCAGCCGCAAGGCGCGTTAGTGGCTATCGATCCGCATACCGGCCAGATTAAAGCGATGGTGGGCGGCCGCGGTACGGATCAGTTCAACCGTGCGACAATGGCGGAACGTCAGCCGGGATCGGCGTTTAAGCCGTTTGTGTTTGTGGCGGCGCTGGAAAATCGATTTACGCCGAATACGATTATCGAAGACAGTCCTGTTATGGTTGGGGATTGGGAGCCGTTGAACTACAACCGGAACTACAACGGCAAGGTGACGCTGCGGTATGTGGCGGAGCAATCCTTGAATGTGCCGACGGTGAAAATCGCACAAAAAATCGGCATGGACAAGCCAATCTATTATGCGCAGGAAATGGGAATTTCGACTTTTGTTTTAGACGGACCGACGAACGACCGCGGTCTTGCTACTTCTCTTGGCGGTCTGACGCGTGGCGTGACGCCTCTGGAATTGACCAGCGCTTACGGTACGTTTGCGAATCAGGGGATTCATGTCGATCCGACGGCAATCCTTAAAGTGCTCGATCGAAACGGTAAAGTATTGGAGCAGGCTAAGCCAAAGCAGAAAAACGTCATCAGCGAGGCCAGCGCTAACGATTTGACATCCATGCTGCAGGGGGTTATCACACGCGGTACCGGTACGGGAGCAGCGCTTGACCGTCCTGCGGCGGGCAAGACGGGAACGACCAGCGATTATTGCGACGCTTGGTTTGTCGGCTACACGACGGACCTTGTGGCGGGCGTTTGGATTGGCTGCGATGATAACAGCGATCTTGACGGCATGACCGGCGGAAATCTGCCGGCTTCCGTCTGGCAGGCGTTTATGGAAAAAGCGACGGCAAACATGCCCGTTCGCTATTTTGAGAGCGGCTCGGGTTATCGGAGCGATTCCGTGGACGAACTGAAGGATGACGGTCATACGACCCGTGCGGGACAGAAAAAAGATCAAAAGCAGGATAATCAAAGGAATACGGCGCCGCAGCATCGGCAGCAGACGCCGTCCGGCGGCAAGAATGAAGAACAGCCGAAACGCGGCGAGACGCCGCAACAGCCGTCGACGCCGACGCGTCCTGCGGCAGGAGGGAAAGCAGAGAATCCCGAGCCAGAGCCGGAACCGGCGCCGACGCAGCCGCCGACAAGCCCGACGGTGGGCGGTCCGTCCACCGCGCCGAGTATGACGGGCGGCATGGGCAAGGGGCGTTAAATAAGTTTTGCCTTTGCCAAAAGATTTATCTGTAGTCCCTTTGGAACCATGTATTATGAAAAACGCTCCGTGCAGCGGGGCGGAAGGAGTTATTTGGATGCCGTTAAACGTATGGGATGAATTGAAAGAACGCGGCTATATTGCGCAATGTACGAACGAGGAGGAAGTCAGGAAACTCCTTGCCGAAGAGAAGATCACTTTTTATATCGGATTTGACCCGACGGCGGACAGTTTGCACGTCGGACATTTCCTTGCACTGATGGCGATGGCTCGGCTCCAGCGTGCTGGTCATCGTCCGATTTGCCTCGTCGGCGGCGGAACCGGTACGGTCGGTGATCCGTCGGGGCGTACCGATATGCGCAGAGTGATGACCGACGACGAAATTGAGGCAAACTGCGAGCGGTTCAAGGCACAGATGGCGCGTTTCCTCGACTTTTCTGACGGCAAGGCGCTGATGGTCAATAACGGCGAATGGCTGAGAAAGCTTAATCATATTGAATTTTTGCGGGACGTGGGCGCTTGTTTTTCCGTCAACCGCATGCTGGCGGCGGAATGCTACAAGAATCGCATGGAGCAGGGGCTGACGTTCCTTGAATTCAATTACATGACGATGCAGGCTTATGATTTCATGGAGTTGAACCGTCGTTACGGTTGTGTGCTCCAGATGGGTGGGGATGACCAATGGTCGAACATCATCGCAGGCGTGGAGCTGATTCGCCGCCGTGAGGGAAACGCCGCCTACGGATTGACGCTTTCGCTTTTGACGAAGAGCGATGGAAAGAAAATGGGAAAGACTGCGTCGGGCGCGCTTTGGCTCGATGCGGAAAAGACGTCGCCTTATGATTTTTATCAATACTGGCGGAATATTGACGACGGCGATGTGGAAAAATGTCTTTCGCGGCTGACGTTCCTGCCGATGGATGAGGTGCGTCGCCTTACCGAACACCGCGATGAACGCATGAATGACGCGAAAAAGATTCTCGCTTACGAGGTTACGCGTCTTGTTCATGGCGAAGCCGAAGCCGAAAAGGCGAAAAAAGCTGCGGAAGCTCTTTTCGGAGGCGCCGGTGACGCAGACGCGATGCCGACGTCGGAGGTTACGGCCTCGGATTTGGGATCGCGGTTGCTTGACGTGCTGGCACAAAAAGGCGTCGTCGCCTCCAAGGGTGAGGGTAAGCGCCTCGTCCAGCAGAACGGCCTTACGCTGAACGACGAGCGCGTTACGGATATTGAGCGCAAATTGACCGAGGAGGATTTCAAGGATGGCTCCGCCATCGTGCGGAAAGGGAAAAAGACCTATGTTCGGTTGACGCTTGCACAATAAAAGAACGCCTCTCCCAAAATCCGAATGGATTTCGCGGGGAGGCGTTCTTTTATCGTTTATTCCATAGGAGACGGCGGTTGTTTCGTTTTCTCTGCGTCGTGATAAATATCCTCGATAACGATGCGGATAATGACCATCAGCGGCACGGCGAGAAACATGCCCGGCGCGTCGAGGAGGCATCCGCCGAAGAGTAGGCCGAGAAGGATGGCGATTGGGTGCAGGTTTAGAGATTTCCCGACGAGAGTGGGATAAATAAAATTGTGATTGGTCTGCGTTATCAGCAGATAAAAGAAAAGCGTTTGCGCCGCCATCCACAGTGAGATCGTGGCGGCGATGGACACGCCGAACAAGGCGGCGACGGTCGGTCCGATGACGGGAATGAATTCGCTGATGCCGGAGAGCACGGCGAAGACCACTGCGTAGGGGATATCGCGGGCAGTGAAGTAAAGGAATACGACGATGCCCATCAAAAGGCAGATGGCGAGTTGGCTGCAGATGTATTTGTGCAGTGCCAGCAGGATTCGGTCGAAAAGTTTGAAAACGCGCATATGATCCTTTTTCGGAAAGAGGCGCGTAATCCATTCCTCAATTTCTCGGCCGTCCTTGAGCAGATAAAACGCGGAGAAGAGGATGATGACGACGTCGAAAATTTTAGAGAAAAAGGAGAGCAGCATATCCAAGGAAGATCGAAGAGCGTCGATTCCCACGGTGGCAATTTCCCTCCAGAATTTGTCGACCTCCTTTGCAATTGCCGGATAGGAGGCGAACAGGTCGCGCATGCTCTCGGTCAGCGCCGGAAGGTCCTGCGAGAATTTCTGCGCGGAGCGCGCCAGCGGCGTTGAGAGAACGGTGAAGAGAATCGTGACGCCGACGAGAAACAATATGAGCGTCAGGGCAGCGGCAATGCCGCGGGGGAATTTGCGAAACCGGTGCAGATAATCCACCATCGGGCAAAGCAGAAGGTGAAGGAGCAACGCGATGAACACGACAAAGGCAAGCTGCGGGAGCAGCCAAAACGAACCCAGCAATAGGAGAAAACTGATGCCGAGCAGTATAGAAGTTTTGTGGTTCGCCCACATAAATAAAAGCCTCCTTTGAATTCGTGCTCTCTTATTATAGACGCGCGTATTGGGATTTGTCCATAGGTGCAGGATTGTGTTTTGCCTGTGGAAAGGTGTTGCCGTTCGGCGGTTCCTTTGTTATGATACAAATAACCAGTAATTTTAAAAAGGTGTGTGTATATTGTCGGTTGCAAAAGATATTTTGACTTTGGGCATTGAGTCGAGTTGTGACGAAACGGCGGCGGCGGTGCTGCGCGGCGGGCGGGAACTTTTGTCAAATGTGATATCGACGCAGATTCCGCTGCACAGGAAATATGGCGGCGTGGTGCCGGAGATTGCATCCAGGCGCCATATTGTGAATGTAATGCCTGTAATCGATGAGGCGCTTCGGAATGCGGAGGTTGCTTTGCCGGACATTGATCAGATTGCCGTGACTTACGGTCCCGGTCTCGTAGGGGCCCTCCTGGTTGGTGTTTCTGCGGCGAAAGCGTTGGCGTTTGCGCGCAACGTGCCGTTGATTGGCGTCAATCATTTGGAAGGTCATATCTTTGCGAATTTTTTGAGCCATACGGAGCTGAAGCCTCCTTTCATGGCGTTGGTGGTTTCGGGCGGACACACGGCGTTGATTCATGTTATCGGATACAATCATTTTGCCCTGATGGGGCAGACGCGGGACGATGCCGCCGGGGAAGCGTTCGACAAGATTGCCCGCGTCATGGGACTTCCTTATCCCGGCGGGCCGGAGATTGATAAATTGGCGGCCGCGGGCGATGAGGACGCTGTGGATTTTCCGCGGGCGCTTCGGGAAAAAGGTAATTACGAATTCAGTTTCAGCGGGCTGAAATCTGCTGTGCTGAATTATTTGAACGAGATGAAGATGAAAAACATGGAGGTAAACAGGGCGGATGTGGCCGCTTCGTTCCAGAAGGCGGTCATTGAGGTGTTGGTGCAAAAGTCGTTGGAGGCTCTTTCAGAGACGAATTTGGATACGCTGGTATTGGCGGGAGGCGTAGCGGCGAATAGTGCTTTAGAGCGGAGATTGCGCGAGGCTTCTGCGGAGCATGGAATCCATTTTTATTATCCCGACAAGATCCTTTGTACGGACAATGCGGCAATGATTGCCTGCCGCGGGTATTACCAGTCACGGGCAGGGCTTTTTTCCGATCTTCGGCTGAACGCCGTGCCGGGGCTTTCGCTTCAAAATGTGGAAGCATAATTAATAGGGAGGGACGGATATGCCGGACGAGCTTCAAAAATTGGTGGAAATTTTACGGGAGAGCGAAAAAATCGTATTTTTCGGGGGTGCAGGCGTTTCGACGGAATCGGGGATTCCGGATTTTCGCAGCGCAAACGGGCTTTGGAACGAAAAGCTTCAAGTGGAGCTCTCTCCGGAGCAGCTTGTATCGCATACTTATTTTGAGCGATTCCCAAAAGAGTTTTTTGATTTTTACCGGGAGAAGTTGGTGTATCCGGACGCGGAACCGAACGGCTGCCATAAGGCGCTGGCCCGATTGGAGGAGATGGGAAAACTCCTCGCGGTTGTTACGCAAAATATCGACGGCCTGCATCAGGCGGCAGGCTCAAAGACCGTATATGAGCTTCACGGTTCCGTGCTTCGCAATTACTGCATGGATTGCCATTCGTTTTATGACGCCGATTATGTCATGAAGACTGCGCCGGAGCCGCCAAAATGCGAAGCTTGCGGAGGTATTGTGAAACCGGACGTCGTTCTGTACGAGGAATCTTTGGACGGCGAAACTATGCAAAAGGCGGCGGAGGCCATCGCACGCGCCGATACTTTGATCATCGGCGGCACTTCATTGGTCGTTTATCCGGCGGCAGGTTTTATCCGATATTTTCACGGTAAGCATCTTGTCGTTATCAACAAGACGGAGACCAAAGCAGACCGTTCGGCAGAATTGGTGCTTCGGACGCCGATTGGGGAAACGATGGAGGCTGCGATGAAAGCGCTTGGCGAATGATCTGAAATTCGCATTGGCCATGTGCAAAAACGAGTTCAAGGAATTGTTCCGCGATTCCTAAGGAAAAGGCGGTCTGCAGCCATGGAAAAATATCAATACCCTGTCCATTATTTTCAATGCTCAACGGCGATTTCACCTGAAAAAGCTGCGCGTCAAATCATGCTGTTCATCGATCAGGTGAAACCTCCACCGAAGATTGCGGGGGAAACGGGCGTTCCCGGACTGAAGCTCGACTTTAACTATGGGGTCAGGCTTCAAGTCCCGGACGGCAACTGGCGCGTCGTAATAGGAAACGCAATGAACGGGCAGATCTATTTCGACAAGGACGTTTCGGAAAAAGTTGTTGTCTCCTTTGAAAAATTCTATATCCCTTGGCAAATTGATGTATTTCGGGACGGCGAAAAAGTGTTTTCACATACCTTTGATCCGGAAGGGCAGCCGGTGATGTTCTATTTCCCGAATCGTGCGATGGGCGATTCTATTGCGCTTTTGCCCTATGTCGCGGCTTTTGTGCGGGAGCGTCGCTGCAAGGCGTATATATATATTGCGCCTTATCTTCGCGAAATTGTGGAGCGCTATTATCCGGAACTTCAGATATCGACGACGGGGACTGAGGAGACATACGCTACATATTATGTGGGAATGTATATTGATTTTTATTGCGGCTCGCCGGAAGACTGCAGATACAGTCCCATGGAATATGCGGGGAAATATATCCTGGGCATTCAGGATTTACAGAGGACGAGAAAGTTTTATCCGTCTGCCGGCCGGAAAATCAAGGAGCGTTATGTTTGCATAGGGGCGCAGGCGTCGTGGGCATGGAAAGGATGGCATTATCCGCACGGCTGGGATGAGATCATAGAGGCGCTGAAAGAAAGCGGGTACAGAGTTTTGTGCATAGACAGGGACAAGGAAGTCGAGGACGACGGCATAAAAGTTGTAATGCCTAAAGGTGCGGAAGATTTTACGGGTGAGCTTCCTTTATCGGAACGGATCGAATTGCTTGCATATGCCGATTTCTTTATCGGCCTTGGTAGTGGACTGGCTTGGCTGGCCTATGCCGTCGGGTGTCCCGTCGTTATGATTTGCGGCTTTTCAGCTTCATGGTATGAATTCTTTACGCCGTATCGCGTATATAACGAAATGAAATGCCATGGGTGCTATAATGACGCGCGTATACCGTATAATATCATTATGAAGTGTCCTCGGCATCAGGGAACGCCCCGGGCGTTTGAGTGTTCGTCGGGAGCAACTTCAAAACAAGTGCTGCAAACGATTGTCAGATTGATTGACGATCTGGATAAGAAATAAAAAACGTCAAGCCGACCGATTTTTATCGGAAAGCTTGACGTTTTTTCGATTTTGTCATGTTCATCCGGCTAAACGAGATTTCCTTCCCGCTGTGTCAAAGAGCCGGGCGAAGAATGAATCCGTGAGGCGGACTTCTACATAATCAACTGAATTTTCGATGGGGAATAAATGAGTTTCGGAAATGGGGGCGGTCGATTTTTTTAGAGAAATGGAAACCGCTCGAAGGGCTTCTTCGCCGACAGAAATCTTATGGCCGTCGTTTGCGTATGCGCAAACAGCCAATGGGCGATTCTTGGGAAGTACAAGAAGAATATCAGCGCCCACGCCGTCGTGGGCGGAAAGCAAAAGCTTTATGCCGGAGGCGTCTGGGCAGATGCCGCGTGATTCGTCCCATATCATATAGCGAACGCCGCTGATCGTGATTTTTTCCAGTTCCCGCATTGCAATCGCCTCCTTTGAAACCATTCCGAACCGAAGGATTTCGGTTCTTTTTTATCGCACACAAAGTATAACAGGCAGGATTTGTTTAGTACATGGAGATTTTTGCGATTTATATTGCAAAACGTGCTATAATGAAAATGGCGAGGTGAATGAAATGGCGGAATATGAGAAAAAAGGGTATTTAGTTCAGGATTTTAAGGTTTTTCGCTTACAAAGCCCGATGTCGATTCCCGTCCCGTTTCACTATCATGATTTTCATAAGATTATACTTTTCCTCGCGGTACGGGGAGACTATATTATTGAGGGGACGTCGTACCCGTTGGGACCTCGGGATATCGCCTTTGTGCGGGCGGGGGAAATCCATCGGCCCGTCATTGACGTCCGCGGACCGTATGAAAGAATTGTCATCTATGTGGCGCCAAGTTTCCTGTCCCGCGTATCTCGCCCGGGCGCCGATCTGTCCGCCTGCTTTCGGCGTGCGCCGGGCGAAGCCGGCGTAATGCGTCTCGCTTCGGGAGATACGCACGAACTGTTGTCGCAGATGGAAAAGCTGGAACGGACGGCGCGCGGAGATGGATTTGCGAACGGGCTCTATACGGAGGCGCTTTTTGTCGAATTTATGATTCTCCTGCATCGTGCGCTTTTTTCCCACGAGCTTGGCACCGTAAAAGAAGCAGCGGCAGATGAAAAAATCCAGCCGCTGCTTGGATACATAGAAACCCATATTTCGGAGGATTTGTCCGCGGACATATTGGCAAAAGAGGCGTATCTCAGTAAATATTATTTGATGCGCCGTTTCAAGGCGGCGACAGGCTACAGCCTGCATCGCTACGTCACGATGAAGCGGCTTTTGCACGCGAGGGCAATGCTTTCGCAGCCGTCGGAGAAGACGATTACGGAGATCAGCGCCGCTTCTGGTTTTTCGGATTACACGGCCTTCTTCCGTGCGTTCAAGTCGCAGTTTTCCGTCACGCCTCAGGCATGGAGGAAAATGCGTACGGAAGGAAAATGAAACGCTGTTTACTTGTTCAGCGCTTTCATCGTTTCGGCGGCGCGGTCGAGCCAATGGCTTTCGAAGGTTTCGATTTGTCCGGCGTCACACGCGGCGGCGAGTCTCGGGTCGATGGGGATGTGGCCGAGCACGGGAAGATCGTATTTCGCGGCGACTGCAGGAAGATGGCTTTCGCCGAAAATCCGGTGTTCCTTGCCGCAGTCCGGGCAGCGGAAAAACGCCATGTTTTCCAACAATCCTAAAATGGGAATGTTCATCATATTTGCCATATTGACGGCTTTTTCCACAATCATCAGCGCCAAATCCTGCGGGGACGTTACTACGATAATTCCGTCCACGGGAAGCGATTGGAAAACAGTCAGGGGGACGTCGCCCGTTCCCGGCGGCATATCGACAAACAGATAATCAATATTGTCCCAAATGATGTCCTGCCAAAACTGTTTGACGATGCTGGCGATGATTGGGCCGCGCCAGAGAACGGGATCAGTGGAATTTTGCAGGAGCAGGTTCATCGACATGAGCTGGATGCCGCCGTCGCTGACGAGCGGATAGGCGCCGGACTCGGAGCCGCGGATACTGCCGCTGACGCCGAACAGCTTCGGAATCGACGGGCCTGTTATATCAGCGTCGAGAACGCCGACGGAATACCCGAGCCGGCTCATGGCAACCGCGGAGAGGGACGTGACCAAGGATTTTCCTACGCCGCCCTTGCCGCTCACGACGGCAATGACGTGTTTGACGCTGCTGAGTTCATGGGGTTTCGCTTGAAGATTTTGCGGTTCCTGGCGCTGGTCGCAGTCGCTGCCGCAAGTCCCGCAGTTATGGTCGCAATTCGTTTCGCTCATGGTGAGATACCTCCTGAAAATATGAAAAGATGAAATAATCATATCATAAAATAAGAGAAAGACAAACCGGAACCTTTCAAATTGACAAACGGGAAGTTGTGCTTTACTATTTTGAATATATATTCGGCGTGGAGGCTTTTTGTGGCGACGGACAACGTCTATCGAAAGATAGAACTTTTTTATCAAAAGAAAAAACAACTGAACAGGATTGTCGGCAAAGCGCAAATGGAACGATACTTTCGTGAAATGGCGTGGAAGGGAAAAAGCGACGCGCTGCTTCGGCGCATTTTCGGTGTCATATCTGCGATGCTCGCGTATATGAATCATCGAAAACTGGGGAGTTTTCACCTTTTGACGCGATATGACTTTGTCGAGATTTTCTATTTGTATGCGGATACCCGGCCGAATTTACGGCTGATAGAGCAAAATGTCGAAATGTTTTTTTCGTATTTGGAGGAATTCATTGAAGCGACGGTTAGCGAGAACGGGGAGATTCTGAGCGCATTGCGGGAAGGCCGTCATTTGTTTTATGCAGGGGACGTCTTTTCTTTGCCTGACAGGCAGGAATACGACGCTTTTTGCGATGCCTTGGAGCATACGGAAGAAATCAGTGAAGACGAGCTGGAGCATCTCAACAGTTTATTGGACGGTCTTGTATCGGGCATGATCGCTTATTTCCAGCGGGATGAGCTGCGGCCTGATTTTTCACGCGCGGTTATGCTGTACGCGGGGCCGTTTGTAGAGCCGGAGAAGGCCGATGAAAGTTGGTGGAGAGGGTTTTGGGATTATTTCTTCTTCGACTATCATTGCAAAGCCGACGACATGTCCCCCGTCCATTATTATCTGGAACATGAAAAGGACAACCTTTCCACGGAAGAGCAATATGTTTTAAGAGATCTCATGCAGGCCAAATTGACGTTTTTCACCGTCAAATATCTGGATGATGATATCGCGGTGTGTTCCGAGTTGTTTTCAGGGGAAGAATTGGAGCTTCCCTGCCCGGACGCGACCTTTTACGAATTCAAGAATATGATCTTTTTCGGGCATTTGCAGCGGCGCGGCGTTATGCTGCTGAATTACATCACGGGGCTTTCGGCAAGCAAGCGGCTGCAGCGGCGGATTCGCGACGAAATCAATAAACAATACGAACGATTTCGGACGTATCAGATGCCGCAGGCTACATTGGGCGACTTTTTTATGCGTCATGCGGCGGCGGTACGCCATACCGTGCAGATTTTGTCCGGATTCGCGCAGCTTCGTGTCGTTCCCGATTTGGAAGGGGAGATTTCGGAGCGGGAAGTTGTCAGCGCCGCTCTTTTGGAGCCGGAGGAAACCCGTTTGGAAACAACGGCGCGGCTGCTTCACTTCAGCGCGTATTCCATCTTTTTTGTCAAAAGATTGTATGAAGACTACGTGGCAAAAACGAAACGGCGCGGCACGAAGGCCGTGCAGGCGGCGGTACTGATCCTGATTGAAGGAATCAACGGAGTGGAATACGTACCCATCGAACAAATATGCAGGGCTTTCGCCGTTGCGCAGGAAGAAATGCTTAGAGCCGTGGATGAAGTCGGGACGGCGGTAAACTGCGTGGCGCTTGATCCAAGATATTTGACGGAAGAAGGATATGTGCAGCTCTTGTATCTGACATAGGAGGGAATCGTATGCGATGTGAACGGTGCGGGGCAGAGTTGTCCGCGGACGGATACTGCCCGTCCTGCGGCGCGGAAGCCTGTAATGCAGAAGAGCCGCATGTGCAGGTCTTGAGCCCTGCGGAAAGAAATGCATACAGAGGCGTTACGATAGAGGAGGGCAATCCCAAAGAAGGCGGGGCGCGGTCAGATATCCGGTTTGAGCGCAGCCGGCAGGGCTGGGGCGGCTTTTCCTATGTTTCATCCGGTTCCTGGCAGGGAAAGCTGACGCTTTATTTAGGAATCGCAGCACTGCTGCTTTTCGTTTTTTTCATCGCTGTACCCGTGGCACTGGCTGTAATCGTATTCAGTATCGTATCGTGGATTTTGTATAGGCTGTTTTTGTAGGAGTAAAATTTCATGGCTTCTTTTTCCGTTTATCATTCGAATGCACCCAAAAGAAATTTCGTTTTGGACGTGTTCCGGGGATTGGCCGTCGTCCTCATGATTGTTGTGGACGCGGTTCCTGATTTGTGGACGGTTTACCCGACGCTGGTACATAGCCCGTGGGAGGGCATCCATGCCGCCGATCTTGCCTTTCCCGGATTCGTTTTTGCCATGGGAGCGTCCGCTGTGTTTTCCTGGAGCGGCCGGATAAGGAACCCTTGGCCGGAGTTTTTGTGGGCGCTGCTCGTTCGGGTCGGCGGATTGTTTCTTATCGGTTTCTTGTTTAATATCGTCTTGGAAATTACGCCGATGCTTGTGCGGCAGGAGTTTGATTTCGGGGCGTGGCTTTGGGAGATGCCGGGGCAGGTGCGGATTTTCGGCGTTTTGCAGAGGCTTGCCCTTACATACGCTTTGGGCATGGTGCTGGCGAAGATGGCCAAGACGGAATCGCGCGTTTTTGTTTTCGCGGCCTTGCTGCTCTTGCTTTCTTCCGCCGGGTATCATATTTATGCGCCGGCGGCGCCGTTTGCATTGCCGGATAATATCAGCCGGGCGGTCGATGTGATCATACCTGGCGTTGCGCATGTTTCGCAGCATTACGGCCTGCCCTTTGATCCGGAGGGGCTTTATGGAACGATGAGTTCGGCGGCTTCTATGCTTTTCGGTCTTTTAGCCGGTCATGTACTCAAGGAACATTCGGGGGAATGGGAAAAGGGCATGCTGCTCGCTTTTGGCGGCGCCGCCCTCGTGGGCGCCGGATGGTTCTGGAGCGATTACGACATTGTAGGAATGCCTCTTTGGACGTCGCCGTATGCTTTGCTGAATGCCGGGGCGGATATGCTGCTCTTTGCGGCTTTGGGGTGGATTTTTTTCCTGTTGCCTTTCGTCGGCGTTCTTTTTCGTCCGATTTGCGCTTTTGGAAGAAATCCGCTGGTCTTTTTTCTTGCGACGCAGCTTTGCCTGAAAATTTTATGGGCGATAGAGTCTCCTGCGGGAGACGGTCCGTTGTACGTTTGGATATGGCGGCATACAGTGATGGGGGTTGGCGGTATGGCGTTCAGCACGGCGCTTTTTGCCGTTCTGTGGTGCGCGCTGTGGTGGCCGTTGGCGGAGTGGATGTATCGACGGGGGATTGTCGTCAAGCTGTAAAGTTTGATGAAGACTCCGGCACAAAAAAAGAAGCTTCAAACGTAAAGAAAATGTTACGTTTGAAGCTTTTTTCATGGAAAAGGAATTTGGAGAAGGCGCAAGACTGATAAGAAATCCTCCGGCGGGGGCGCTTCAACGGTCATCGGTTCGTGCATGACGGGATGGATGAGGTTGAGTAGGAAGGCGTGAAGGCATTGCCTGTCAATCAACGGGGATTTTTCGCCGTAGAGATCGTCGCCTATGATTGGATGGCCGACGGCGGCAAGATGGACGCGGAGCTGGTGTGTGCGCCCCGTAATGGGACGGAGTTCGACGAGGGACCCTTCCTTTGCTTCCGCAAGAATACGGTAACGGGTGACAGCGGGTTTTCCGTCTGGGTGCGTTTCCTGCTCGATGAAGCTCGTCGGCTTTCGACGAAGCGGCAAAGCGATTTCACCTTCCTTTTCGGCGAAATGTCCCTGCGCGACGGCAAGGTATGTTCGATGAAAGCAAGGGCCGTCCCTGCCTGATAAAAGAGCTTGGATGTGCGGCTGCTTTGCAATCAGTACAAGCCCTGTTGTGTTTCGGTCGAGCCGATGCGTTGGATGAAAGACGCAGGGCTCTTTTTTTGTTTCATAATAATAAGTGACAGCATTTGCCAGCGTGCCGTGCTGTTCTTTCGCAATCGGATGGACGAGCATGTGAGCGGGTTTGTTGACGATGAGTAAATGTTCGTCCTCATAACGGATGTCGATGGGAATATTCTGCGGCTCGATGGCGGAGTCTTCGGGTATTTCGCAGCGAATGAGATCTCCCGCATGGAGAGTGGCAAGCGTTGCGCGGAAAACTTGCTCGCCGTTGATGAAAAGCGATCCCTGATGCTTGAGCCGACGCCACAGATGTGTTGAAAGCCCATGCCGTTTCAAAAAGGAGCGTACCGAAACAGAATCGGCACGCTCGTCTATCCGATATTCCAAAATCATTCCGTTTTTTCCTCGTCGCCGTGGACGCGGGCAATCAGCCGGAACGTCAAATTCAAAAGAATTGCCAGCACTGTCGCCAACGCCATGCCGCGAAGCGCGACGCCCGCTACGGTGACGCCCGCACCGGAAACGCCGACGCCGAGGACAAGCGCGGTCAGAATCAGGTTCGTCGGCTGATTGTAGTCCACCTTTTGATCGACGAAAATGCGGACGCCCGACGCGGCGATTACGCCGAAGAGCAATAGGGAAACGCCGCCCATTACAGGCGTCGGGATACTTTGGATGGCGGCGGCCAGCTTTCCAAAGCAGGACAGCAGAATCGCGCAGACGGCGGCGCCGCCGATGACCCATGTGCTAAAGACTTTCGTAATCGCAAGTACGCCGATATTTTCACCGTAGGTCGTATTGGGCGTGGAGCCGAAGCACCCGGAGAGAATCGTCGATATACCGTTTCCTAAGAGCGAGCGGTCGAGGCCGGGATCTTTTGTCAAATCGCTGCCGACGATGTTTCCGGTGACAATCAAATGGCCGACATGTTCGACGATAACCACCAGCGCGGCAGGTACGATAATCAAAATGGCGTTGAGGTTGAATTTCGGCGTGTAAATCGTCGGGAGCGCAAACCACGGTGCGGCGGCAATCGGAGCCCAATCCACCAGTCCCATGCAGGCGGAGATCAGGTAGCCGCCGACCACACCGATAAGGATCGGCAAAATCGCGAGCAATCCGCGAAATGCCACTGACGCAAAGACAGTAATGGCAAGCGTCAGAATGGAAACCATAATCGCGCGCGAATCGGGGGCTTCCGCTGTGAGGCCCGCCATGGCAGCGGCAGTCGGCATCAGTTCAAGTCCGATGACCGCGACGATGGCGCCCATCGCGGCGGGCGGGAAAATATAATCGATCCATTTCGTTCCGACGGCGCGGACAATCAGCGCCACAAGGCAGAAAATCGCGCCGACGACGATGAATCCTCCCAGAGCGGCTTCGTAGCTGTATTTAGACAGAACTAAAAACACTGGGGAAAGGAACGCGAAGCTCGACCCGAGATAGGCGGGAATTTTCCCCTTGCAGAGAATCAAATAAATCAGCGTACCGATACCGTTGAACAGCAACACCGTCGCCGGATTGATCTTGAAGAGAATCGGAACGAGCACGGTGGAGCCGAACATCGCGAAAAGATGCTGAAGGCTAAGAGGGATGGTTTGCCCGATAGGGAGTCGTGCTTCGGGAGGAATGGATTTGTCGTGCATAAAAAGGATGCTCCTTTCTCTGTGTCTTTCATTCCATGAAACTCTACCATAAACGCAAGGCTGTGTCCATATTCCGCCGCTGTATTCCGCATTTGTTTCATAAAACGGATGTGAGCGGAATCGGTATATTTGAGCAGGATTGCTTGGCAAAGGGCGGAGAAAGTGGTAAACTTCTGCTTGAAATTTTCAACGCCGGAGCATGATATTTCATTGACTTTCTTATGGGCGCGCGACAATCTTGTCACGTATCGCCGGCGTTGAATCCGGGAGCGGCCAAAAATATGAAGTAAGAAAGTAAGAGTTTCTTACCTCAGTATTTTTTGTTCCTCGAAGACAATCTTCGATCATGCTTTTGAAAAAAGCATTTTACGGCTGCTCCGCATGTTTGCGGCTGCTGTTTTCGACGGGATAGACGGAGGAACCGAAAAAGATGGACAATCAGGGCAAAAACAATGTCGCCCTAAACATTTGGGACGCGATTGAACAGACGTTTATAGAGCACACGGGATTTATTTTTTTGCTTTTTTTCCTCAATTATTTCACGATGGCGTGGTCCCTGCTCCTGATTCGGGACGAGTGGCTGGCGTTGGAATACGGCTGCGTCCTTTTCTTGGGCATTCTCCTTTTAACGGCGCTGCTTCGGCGTTTCCTTCGTGAAAAAGCGAAGTGGTTTCGACGGGTGCAGGGGCTTTTATTTTTGGCGTCGTTTCTGCCGTTTCCCGTGGAAGTTTTCGTGATGTATACATACAAAGCGTTGATTGGCGCGGGTATCGTCAATTCTATATTGGAAACGAACCGAAAGGAAGCCGTTGAGTTTTTGCAGATGTATGTGACGTGGAGGGAAGTGGCCGCGGTTGCCTGCGGCTGTGCTGTTTTATATTTGCTCTGGCGCGTCTTTCGACGTATCGAGATTCCTGAGTACAGGAAACGGTTGTTTTGTCGGGGGATGGCTGCGGCAGGACTGGTTTCTCTCGGCCTGATTTGCGCGACCTTTGCGTCGTTTTTTGCGAACCCGCTGCTGCCAATCGTTCGCGTCGTCAGCGCGACGTCGCTGGCCGTGGAAAACGCTATCGCTTATCATCGGCTGGCGGATTCCATCGATACAAAAATTGAGCTGACGAAAAACGACAGCGAAATAAAAAACATTGTGTTCATACTCGGCGAATCGACAAATCGAAACCACATGCATTTGTATGGATATTATCTTCCGAATACGCCGCATCTTGACGAGTTGCAGGCGAAGGGAGAGATTATCGCGATGAGCGACGTCATCAGTCCGCACTCGACGACGGTGGAGGTCTTGAGCGAGTTGTTCACGTTCTGTGATTATGAGTCAGATAAGCCTTGGTATGAATATCACAATCTGATTGACGTAATGAACGCCGCCGGGTATCGGACGCACTGGCTTTCCAATCAGGAAAGTTCCGGCATGTGGGGTAATGTTGCCCAGCTTTATGCGAACCGCAGCACGATGCACAAATTCACGCGCCTGCGGGATTCGCTGGAGGATTCAGGCATTCTCGACGAGGAGTTGTTTCCGCTTCTCGACGAGGCGCTTCGTGACGCGTCGCCGGACCGGAATTTCTATGTGCTGCATCTGATGGGCGGACACGGGCTGTACTACAACCGTTACCCATACGCGTTTAACAAGTTCAAGGCCGAGGATATCCGGCTACAGATTGGCGAGCGCTTCCGGGAGATTGTCGCCCAGTACGACAACGCGCTCTATTACAATGATTACGTTGTCGATGAGATTATCAAACGATTCCGGGATAAAGAAACCCTCGTCATATACGTGCCTGACCATGGCGAGGCCGTATACGACGAGGGCGGGAGCATTGCCGGTCATCTGGAGGAAAATCCCGACCGCCACATGATCGAGATTCCCGTGATTTTCTGGGCTTCAAAGAAGTTTCGCGACAAGTATCCGGAGAAATGGGAGGCCATCGAAGACGCCGCCGACCGCCCCTACAGGACGGACGACATGATTCATACGCTGATGGAGCTTGCCGATATCAAAACGGAAGAATGGAACCCGAAAAAAAGCGTCATCAATGAAGACTTCGACGCGTCGCGTCCACGTTTCTTTGGCGACGAGAATTACGATACGCAGATCAAGGGGAAATAAGAACAGTAAGCTTTATGCGTGTATAAAGCGGTCGTAGCTTTCCCGCATTTCTTGTCTGCTCTTGGCGGCGGGCCAAAGTTTGTTCATTTCCCCGCCGCCGTTTTTGCGCATAGCGGAAGCTAAATGCTCGTATATGAGCGGATTTTTTTCGGTCAGGTCGGCAACGAGTTTTTTGACCGTTTCCCGTTTCGTCTTGCCGTCGATGGGGCAGGGCGATTTTACGGGCGTCATGCCGTGATACGGGATAGCCGCAATGGTTTCTGCTTCCCGTAGATAAATCAAAGGACGAATTACGGTCAGATTTGTCCGGTCCAGATATGTTTTCGGCTGGAAAGTTCCGATTTGTCCGGAGTACAGGAGATTCAGCATCAGCGTTTCCACGGCGTCGTCGTTGTGGTGTGCGTAAGCGATTTTATTGCATTGATGTTCCATAGCGACGCGATTGATCGCGCCGCGGCGAAAGAAGGCGCAGGTAAAGCAGGGCGCGTTTTTCGGACTGCTTTGAATCACTCCTGCGATATCGACTTTTTCGATTTCATGGGGGATATCCAGCGAGTCGCAGAAACGGGAAAGAGCTTCGGCGTCGAAGTCTTCGCTGAACAGCGGGTCGATGGTCAGCGCGCGCAGGGAAAATTTCCCTTTTGTCCGTTCGCGCATCATCGCAAGCGCATAGGTTAAAAGCAGGCTGTCCTTGCCGCCGGAAAGCCCGATTAATATATTATCGCCGCGCTCGATCATTTCGAACTCGACGATGGCGCGCATAATTTTACTGAAATAAGCCTGCGGGAGACGGAATTTCATAAACGACACTTCCTTTGCTGTCTTTCCATTATATCTCATACAGAAAAAAGTTGTTAGTTGAAAAAGTTATGTTATAATAGTAAAGTGTGAAAAAGTGAATCGATGCATAAAAAATGATATAAATTTTCGGCTTGATGTTCGATATTGAGGAAGGGTTGCTTTGGGAAAAGAACTGCGTGGGGGATATACGACCGGCGCCTGTATGGCGGCAGGCGTCAAGGCTGCGTTATTGTATCGCGCAGGAGAATATTGTGAACGGCTGAAACTGATTGCTTTGGACGGAACGCCGTTGGAGATTCCCGTTAAAAACATTGAGGAAACGGCTGACGGCGTTCGTGTCGAGATTGTAAAGGATGCCGGAGACGACCCCGATATCACGAACGGCGCGTCGGTGTTTACGACAATCCGAGAGCTTCCTCCGAGCAGCGGCGTCGTATTTCGAGCGGGCGAAGGCATCGGCACGGTGACTAAGGCCGGGTTGTCCGTACCCGTTGGAAGTCCCGCAATCAATCCGGGGCCGAAAAAACTGACGGAACAGGTTGTCCGTGAGATCTTGGGCGACAATGCGGCGTTGGAAATCACAGTTTCGATTCCTGCGGGGACGGAGCTTGCGAAAAAGACCCTGAATCCCGTGCTCGGCGTTGTCGGCGGCATTTCCGTCATTGGCACGACGGGGGTTCTGCGCCCGATGTCGGAGGAGGGGTTTAAAAATTCCCTGCTCCCTCAGATCGACGTCGCAAAGGCGGCGGGTTACGATACGCAGATTTTCGTGCCCGGCAAAATCGGCGAAAATATAGCCGTGAAATTTGGACTGCCGCGCGAGGCGATTGTGCAAACCAGTAATTTCATCGGCTTTATGCTGGATGCAGCGGCGGAGCGAAAAATCAAGAGCGTGCTGCTGTTCGGTCATCTTGGAAAATTGGCAAAGGTTGCGGCAGGGGTTTTCCATACGCATAACCGCGTCGGCGACGGGCGGCTGGAAGCGATGGCGGCTTACGCGGCGGCGGAAGGCTTGCCCGCTGATGGCGTGCGGCGCGTGCTTGCGGCGACGACGACAGAGGACGCGATGCCGATTATCGAAGAATATGGAATGACGAAAGTTTATGATATATTGGCGGAGCGCGCGTCGCTCCGTTCGGAACGCCACGTGTTCGGCGAGCTTTCGGTAGGCACGGTGATGGTGACGCTGAAAGGCGAACTTCTCGGCATGGATGAGCGTGCGCGGGAGATAGGAAGGGGTTTTCATTGGAACATCGAGTGATTGTAGCGGGAATTGGTCCGGGAAATCCAGATTTTGTACTTCCTGCTGCGCTTCATGCCATTCGTTCGGCGAAAGTTCTCGTCGGCGGAAGCCGCGCCCTTGCGGATTTTGCCGTCGAAGGACAATGTACGATGACAATTCGCGGCGATATACCCGCCGTTCTTTCTTTTATTGATGAAAAGCTTCATAATCAGGACGTTGTCGTGATGGTTTCGGGCGACCCAGGGTATTTTTCGCTTTTGGACGCCCTCCGGCGTTCTTATGACGAGGAAGTCTTGCAGGTCATTCCCGGTATCAGTTCGGTGCAATTCGCTTTTGCGCGGCTGGCACTTCCCTGGCATGACGCGAGCTTTTTGAGCTTTCACGGCAGGCGCCCGTCGGATGAAGAGCTTTCCTATAGGCCGGGACGTGTGCTTGGCATAATTACGGACAAGGCGTATAGTTCTCGGACGATTCCCAAGTTGCTGATGGAACTCGGTTGGCCGAAGGGAGCCAAAACTGCGATTTGCGCGCGCTTGTCCTATGACGACGAGCGCATTGTACGGACGACCCTCGGCGGGGCAATCTCGGAACGGGAAGAAACACATTGCGTCGTGGTGGTGATTGGTTGATGATGGGGCTGGGTATTGAAGACGAGGCGTTTATTCGCGGCAAGGTGCCGATGACAAAGCAGGAGATTCGGGTGCTGACTTTGGTCAAGGCGCATATTATGCCTAAAGACGTCGTTTGGGATATCGGCGCGGGAACCGGCTCAATGTCGGTGGAGGCGGCCCGCCTCGCAAGTCAAGGTCGTGTCTACGCTGTGGAGCGGAATGCCGAAGGCGTTTCGTTGATTCAGCAGAACAAGGAAAAATTCGGCGTCGAGAATTTGACGGTCGTTGAAGGCGAAGCGCCGGACGCTTTAAAGGATTTGCCGGATTGCGACGTCGCCATTATAGGCGGCAGCGGCAGCCGCCTTTCCGAGATATTGGACGAGATTTCCGCTCGTTTTAAGTGCGGCGGTCGCGTTGTGATAAATTGCATTACGGTTCAAACGCTGGCGGCGGCTCTTGAATATCTGCGTGCGCACGAAACGGTTTTTTCCTATGAGGCGATACAAGTGCAGATCAATCGCTTGCAGGCGGTGGGCTCTTACGATATGGCAAAGGCGATTAACCCGATTTACATTGTAACGGGAGAAAAGAAATAAGCTATTTGTGTAAGGAAAATAGACTTAGGAGGCAGGACAGGATGCAGGTATTTATTGTCGGCGCGGGTCCCGGCGATCCGGAACTTATCACGGTCAAAGGACAGCGGCTTCTCAAAGAAGCGGACGTGATTATTTACGCGGGTTCGTTGGTTAATCCCGATGTGCTGAAGGTTGCCAAGGAGGGCGCGGAGATTTTCAATTCGGCGACGATGACGCTTCCGGAAGTTATTGATAAGATTACGGAATCCGTGCAGAAAGGAAAACTCGTTGTTCGCCTGCATACAGGAGATCCGGCGATTTACGGCGCTATTCAGGAGCAAATGGACGAGCTCAAAAAGCGCAATATCGAGTTTGAGGTCGTGCCCGGCGTCAGCTCTTTCCTTGCAACCGCGGCAGCGCTGAAGCAGGAATATACGCTGCCGGACATTTCCCAGACGATTATCATTACGCGGGACGAGGGCCGGACACCAGTACCGAAGGAGGAGAGTCTGAAAAGTCTTGCCGCCCATCAGGCGACGATGTGCATTTTCTTGAGCGTCCACATGATTGAGGACGTTGTCAAGGAATTGATCGCAGGAGGCTATGACAAAACGACGCCTATTGCTATCGTACATAAGGCGACTTGGCCGGATCAGAAGATTATTCGCGCTACACTGGAGACGATTGCTGAGAAAGTGCGGGCGGAGAATATCACGCGCACGGCGATGATTGTCGTCAGCCGTTGTCTGGACGCAGATTATTCCTTGTCGCGTTTATATGCGCCGGAATTCAGTCATATGTTCCGTGCGGCGTCAAAATGAGATGCGCCGTTTTTGCCGCGACAAAACGCGGCGTGGAATTGGCGCTGCGACTGAAGAGTGGGTTATCTTGTGATTCTGTCGAGTTATTTCTCAAAAATGGACGGGAAACGGAAGTCTCGGCAAAGCGTTTTGACAGCTTGCCCGATGCGGTGGCGGAAGCGTTTCCAAAATTTGACGCCTTGATTTTTTTTATGGCGGCGGGAATCGCGGTTCGCATGATTGCGCCCCATTTGCAGGGGAAGCTGACTGATCCGGCGGTGTTAGTTGCTGATGAACGAGGGCGTCATATTGTCAGCCTGCTTTCCGGCCATGTCGGAGGAGGAAACGCTCTGACCTTACGAGTCGCGGATTGTCTTGGAGGAGAGCCTGTCGTTACGACGGCGACGGATGTAAACAAATTGACCGCGCCTGACGCATTCGCGGCAGAGATAGGACTTCGTCCTGTTCCGAAACCGATGATTCAGGTTATGAACGGCGCCCTTTTAGCGGACGAAAAAATAGTATATGCGATTGATACGGCGCTTCCAAGACGAAAATTTTTTGAAGAGGCGCTTTCTGCGAGGGGAATTCCGTTTACGTGTTTCCCAGCGGAGGAGGCTGTTCATGCGGAGACGCTGACCGTTTTTATTACAGTTGATGATTCCCTGCGTTCGGAGCGGTTGCTGTCTTTGGTGCCCTGCCGCTTAATCGCCGGCATGGGCTGCAGACGCGGCGTATCGAAGGAAGTTTTGAGAAACGCGCTCGCGGAGGCTTGCGCGCGTATCGGGCAAACGATAGAAGCTGTGTCCGTGATTGCCAGCGCAGAGATCAAGCACGACGAGGTTGGACTGTTGGGATTGGCGGAAGACCTCGGTATAGAGGCGTGTTTTTTTGGCAACGACGCGCTTCGTGAAAAGATAGACGCTTACGGTCTCGAAGAGTCCGATTTCGTTCGGGGCAAAATCGGCGTCGGCAATATTTGTGAAGCGGCGGCGCTTTGTTGCGTAAAAGAAGGGCGGATGGCGTTGCCAAAAACAAAATGGGAGAAAGCGACGGTGGCATTGGTATGGGAAAAATAACGGTCGTCGGTCTCGGTCCCGGCGGACAGGAGCAGATGACGCCAAAAGCGCTCAAAGCGATTCAGGAAGCGGAGGTCGTGGCGGGATATACGACATATATTCGTTTGATCGAGCCGCTTTTGAAGGATAAAGAAGTTATCGGTACGGGAATGATGCAGGAGGTAGATCGCTGCAAGCTCGCGGTGCAGACTGCGGCGGAAGGAAAAAACACGGTAATGGTTTCCAGCGGCGATTCAGGCGTTTACGGCATGGCGGGTCTTGTACTGGAGATTGTGCTTCAATATGATGAAGCGAAGCGTCCGGAAGTCGATATCGTAGCGGGGCTATCCGCAGTCAATGCGGCGGCGGCTGTGCTCGGCGCACCTTTGATGCATGATTTTGCGGTAATCAGTCTTAGCGACAGGCTGACGCCGTGGGAATTGATAAAAAAACGCGCATCCCTTGCGGCGCAGGGAGATTTTGTCATCGCGCTCTATAATCCGAAAAGTAAGTCGCGTGTCAAAAACATCGACGAAATACACGATATCTTGCTTCAATACAAATCGCCGTCGACTCCGGTGGGTATCGTTAAAAATGCGTCCCGACCGGATGAGCAGAAGATCTTGTCCAACCTTCGGGATTTTACGAAAGAGGACATAGATATGTTCTCAATGGTCATTATCGGCAACAGTAAAACGTTTATACAGGACGGCTGGATGGTTACGCCGAGAGGCTATAAGGTATGATTTTTGTAGCTGCGGGAACGCAAGACGGTCGCGAGCTTGCGGGTGCTCTTTTGCAGGCCGGTTACGATGTAACGGCTTCGGTGGTTTCAAGTTACGGCGAAAAGCTGTTGGAACAGTATCCACGACTAATTATCAACGATAAGCCGCTGGACGAGGACGCGTTGAAAGATTACATTTGGCAGCATGACATTCGCATATTCGTAGATGCGAGCCATCCGTATGCGGCCAATGTTTCGGGAAACGCCATGCGGGCCTGCCGTGCCACAAATATTCCGTATATCCGATACGAACGGGCAAGCGTTCCGGTGGATTACGATAAAGCGCATCGTGTCGAAAGCTATGAGGAAGCGGCAAACACTGCTGCTTGCCTCGGAACGACGGTTTTCCTTACGACAGGCAGTCGGAATCTGAAAACGTTCGTGCTTTCGGATGCGTTGAAAGGGCACACGATAATCGCCCGTATTTTGCCGACGGCAGGGGTTCTGAAGGAATGTGAAGAGCTTGGTCTGACGCCGAAGCAGATTGTCGCTTTGCAGGGCCCGTTTAGTGAGGAATTGAATATCGCCCTTTACCGGCAATATGGGGCTGACGTTGTCATCACGAAAAACAGCGGCGAAATCGGCGGCACGGATACAAAGATTACGGCGGCGAAAAAACTCGGCCTCCCTGTGGTTCTGATTGACAGACCCAAATTGCAATATGACGTTATTGCCTATACATTCGAGGACGTTTTTGAATTTGTGAAAAAGCATTTCGACGGAAGCGAGGGATAAAGCATGGATTTTATCAAACAACCGATGGATATTGAAAATAAAAGCATGGAGATTATCGCGCCCCATCTGGCGGGATTGGGTCTCGGAGAAGCCGAGACAAAGGTGTATTCGAGGATGATTCATGCGTCGGGCGACGTCGATTATGCGCAGGTGATTCGCCTGCATCCGAAGGCCATCGAGGCGACGCAGGAAGCTTTGAAGCGCGGCGCGAATATTTACACCGACGTCGAGATGGTGCGTACCGGTATCAACAAGAAAGCATTCGGACGCTACGGCGGAAAAATTGAATGCCGGGTAGCCGACCCGGAGATTGCAGAAATGGCGAAACGTGAGGGTATTACGCGTTCCATGGCGGCGATGCGCACGTTCGGGAAAGCTTTGAAAGGTTCCATTGTCGCTATCGGAAACGCGCCGACGGCGCTTTTTGAAGTGCTTCGGCTTGCGCAGGAAGAAAACATACTTCCCGCAGTTATTGTGGGAATTCCCGTTGGGTTTGTCGGTGCTGCGGATTCTAAAAAACTCTTGGCGGAAAATACGCTTGTCCCTTATGTGACGGTGGAGGGAACCAAGGGCGGAAGTCCGATTGCGGCCTCGGTCATCAATGCAATCATGTATCTTTTGGATAACAGAAGATGAGCGCGCGGAACATTCCCCGAATCGTCATAGCGGCGCCTATGAGCGGTTCCGGCAAAACCACTGTAGTTACAGGGTTGCTTGCTGCGCTGCGGGCGCAGGGAATAATGGCGCAGTCGTATAAAATCGGCCCGGATTATATTGATCCGGGCTATCATTCGTTAGCGAGCGGTCGTCCCACGCACAATTTAGACACTTGGCTTGTGCCGAAAGAGCGGCTGGCGGATATTTTTATGAGTACGATGGAAGACGCGGACGTCGCAGTTATCGAAGGCGTGATGGGATTGTACGACGGCGGGAAAAACGGCGTAAGTTCCACGGCGGAAATAGCGAAACTGCTGCAAGCGCCAGTCTTGCTTGTCGTCAATGCAAAGTCGATGGGGGAATCAGCGGCGGCCCTTGTACTCGGTTTTAAGCAATACGATCCGGAAGTCAATATCGCCGGAGCGATCCTTAATCGCCTTGGTTCCGATACGCACCGGACGATGATTGAAGAAGCGCTGGAAAAACTCGGGATTCCTGTTTTTGGAGCGATTAAGCGAAACGATGCGATGGTCATGCCCGAGCGCCATTTAGGTCTTGTTCCTGTGGAAGAAAACGCAAAGGAACGTGAAACCGTAAATTCTATCGGGGAAGTTGTCGGCTCTTCCGTTGATTTGGAGCGAATCGTTTCCCTTGCAAAAAGCGCGCCGCCACTGGAAGAGCGTTGCGGCTTTTCCGGGGCGCCTAAGCCGAAGGTTCGTATTGCGGTGGCGCGTGATGAGGCCTTTTCGTTTTATTATCCCGAAAGCCTCGCCGTGCTCCGGCAAAAGGGCGCTGACATCGTTTTTTTCAGCCCGCTGAAGGACGACGTACTTCCGGAAGCGGACGGCCTGATCCTTGGCGGCGGCTTCCCCGAGATGTTTGCGGAGAAGCTTTACAAAAACGATTCCATGCGCCGCTCAATTCAGGAAGCAGCGCAAAAAGGTATGCCAATTTATGCCGAGTGCGGCGGCTTTATGTATCTGATGCGCCGGATGACGGATTTTGAGGGGAATGCTTTTCCAATGCTCGGCGTTATTCCGGGTGAAGTTGAGATGAACCGGAAGCTCCAGACGGTAGGGTATGTCAGCGCCGAAATGCTGGAGAATACCGTATTAGGACCGAAGGGCACCACGCTTCAGGGGCATGAATTTCATTTTTCATCGGAATGCGAGCCGAAAGCGGGAGAAGATTATCCGAGGGCGTTCACTTTTCGCAAGTCAAGAAATCCGAAGCCATATGCTGCAGGCTATGCGAAAGGTAATATTTTGGGATCATATCTGCATCTTCACTTTGCGGGAGCGGAAAGCGCGGCGGAATCTTTTGTGGAGGCATGCCTCCGTTTTAAGGAAAGGGAGGCGTGAGCATGGGGAGAATAATCCTCGTGACCGGCGGGGCGCGAAGCGGCAAGAGTCGGTTTGCAGAGCAGTACGTTGCACGCGTAGGGCGACATATCGGGTATATTGCGACGGCGGAAGTCTATGACGAGGAAATGGCTTTTCGTGTCAAGATCCACCGGCAGCGGCGTCCGGCTGAATGGAAAACCTACGAAGCGCCCCTTGACGCACATAATGCTTTGCGCGAAGCAGGGCGGGAATGCGACGCCGTTCTTTTTGACTGCCTGACGCTCTATATGAGCAATATTCTATGCTCACTGGATTCTATTGCGGATTCGCATCAGAACTATTCTCTTGCCAAGGAAAAGTTGGATGCGTTGATAGAACAGGCAAAGGCGAATCAGGGAACGACCGTTTTTGTGACGAATGAAGTCGGCAGCGGCATCGTGCCGGGCGAGCATCTTTCCCGCGAGTACCGGGATATCGCAGGCATCGCAAACCAATGGATGGCGCGGGCTGCGGATGAAGTATATTTGGTCGTGTGCGGATTGGCTGTCAATATCAAAAAGCTGTCGGAAGCATACGCCGATGAAAACAATTACAAGGAATAAGGAAACGATGCAATAGGGCTGAGAATATATGACCGCCGTATAAAGATGCATGTGCTTTATACGGCGGCTTTTTTTGGAAGATGAAGTTTTGGTCCTAAGAAGAAAATAGGGAAAACGGTTTTCAAACGGATTCAAATTTGGTATATTATAGACGAGTTATCTGAATCTTCTTCGGATTTCCCGAAAGAAGGTCGCGTTTGTTATGTCAAGGTTACGCGGAATCTTCTATCAGATGTGGAGGAGGCAAAGTTATGGGACTTATTCAAGCTGCTATGGGAGCAGTAGGCGGCGTACTCGCTGATCAGTGGAAAGAATTTTTCTATTGTGAGAGTCTGAGTGCGGACATTTTGGTGGCAAAAGGACAAAAGCGTACCAGTTCGCAGGGGCGCAGCTCCAATACGAGCGCCGAAGACAACATCATTTCGAACGGCTCCGGCATCGCGGTCAATGACGGTCAGTGCATGATTATTGTCGAGTCAGGCGAAGTGGTCGAGGTCTGTGCCCAGCCGGGGCAGTACACTTATGATCAATCTACCGAGCCGTCTGTCTTTTCAGGCGACCTGGGAGAGAGTATCATTGCATCCTTCAAGCAGATGGGACGCCGTTTTACGTTCGGCGGCGATCCGGGTAAGGATCAGCGTGTCTATTACTTCAATACGAAAGAAATCATTGGCAACAAATACGGAACGCCGACTCCGATTTCGTTCCGCGTGGTGGATCAGGGCGCAGGAATCGACGCCGATTTCGACATCAAGTGCTTCGGTGAGTACAGCTATCACATCGTTGATCCAATCCTTTTCTATAAAAAGGTTTGCGGTAATGTGGAAAGTGAATACAGCCGCAAGGAGATTGACAGCCAGCTCAAAAGTGAGCTTTTGACGGCGCTTCAGCCTGCTTTTGCAAAAATCAGCGTCTTGGGCGCGCGACCGAGTCAGCTTATTGGTTACACGAAAGAAATCGCGAATGCGCTGAAAGAAGAGCTTTCGCAGGATTGGACGCAAGGCCGCGGCATAGAGGTCGTGAAGTTCGGTATCTCGAACATCAGCATGACTGATGAGGACAAGCAGCGGCTGAAGGATATGCAGGTCGTTCGCGATGCGAATACGGCTGGGCGAGCAATTGCTGCGGCAACGGCTGGTGCAATGCGAGACGCCGCGAAGAACGAAGGCGGCATGGGCGCCATGGGCGCGTTCATGGGCATGGGAATGGCCGGCAACATGGGCGGCGCCAATGCGAGCAATCTCTTCGCTATGGGCCAGCAACAACAAATGATGCAGCAACAAATGCAGCCGCAGCAGCAGGCGGCTCCCGCCGCGGCAGGATGGACTTGCACATGCGGCCAGGGCGGCAATACGGGTAAATTCTGCACGGCTTGCGGAAAGCCCCAACCCGCTCCGGCAGATGCTTGGACTTGTTCCTGTGGTCAGGGGGGCAATACAGGGAAGTTCTGCACAGCCTGCGGAAAACCGAAGCCGGAGGGCGGCGACGGGTGGAAGTGTTCATGCGGTGCGGTGAACCAAGGTAATTTCTGCCAGGGGTGCGGCGTGAAACGTCCGGCAGGCGAGCCGCTTTACAAGTGCGATAAATGTGGTTGGAATCCTCCGGATCCTAAAAATCCGCCGAAATTCTGCCCACAGTGCGGCGATCCTTTTGACGACGCAGATAAAGTGTAAATCCATTGTGTTTCTAAAAGGCCTTTGCATTTGCAGAGGCCTTTTTTCATAGAGAATGATAGAAAAATATGAAAAGAATTACCTGAAATTTGCAGTCAGCGTGAAAAAAGGCTTGCGGCGGAGAATTTGTCTGATATAATAAAATTATTGAAATATGCGCGTAAGCGTAAACGGTTTATGCGAGGGGGAAGCATGATATGGGGTTCATCAAAAAGGTATGTGGCAAGTTGGGGTTGTCGGATACTTCTGAAACAGAAGAGCTTTTTGAAGAAGAATTCGAGGAAGAAGATGATTCTTCTATGAAGAAACCGAATGATGATGTATCCGCAGTGAAACCGCAGGCGACGCATTTTTCATCCGGCGCGTCGATTCCTTCCAATGTAGTGGATCTTCAAGCTGCAGTCAGCGGAGGGCTTCGGTCCAAGATGAAAGTCGTCGTGATAGAACCGAAGTCTTTCGACGATGTGCAGCAGGTTGCTAATTATCTGAAAGAAAAAAAGCCTGTACTTATTAATTTTGAGCATACGGACGCGGAAGAAGCGCATCGGATTATTGATTTTATTAGCGGTGCAACGTATGCGATTGCAGGAGACATCAAAAAAGTGGGGCATAATGTCTTTTTATGCGCGCCGAATAACGTCAGCGTCTCTTATACGCAGGAGAGAGGCGCTCTTTCAACGGATGTTTCTTGGCTGAAAAAATAGGAGGCGCGGGATGTCAGGGAAAATCGGTTTTATCGGCGGAGGCATGATGGCCTCGGCTATAGTCGCAGGGATAACCGAGCGCATGCATTATGATCCGAAAGAGATTTTTGTTTCTGATCTGAGTGAGGAGCGTTGCGCTTTTTTGCGTGATACGTACCATGTAAATGCCTCCGTGGGGGCAGCCGGCTTTTTATCCCAGGTGGATACGCTGGTACTTGCGGTCAAGCCGCAAGCGGTTATCGCTGCGATGAAAGAAAATGCATCGGGGACGCCTGCGCATACGGTGGTCATGTCTATCGTGGCGGGATTGCCTTTGGCGTCGTTGGAACAATTTTTTACCAAGCAGCCGATTGTGCGTGTTATGCCGAATACGCCGCTTTCGGTTGGAAGCGGAATGTCCGCATATGCTTTGAATGATAAGGCGAAACAGGCTGACGTAAGTTTTGTGGAAAAAATATTGTCTTCCTGCGGCCGCGTGGTAAAGGTAGAAGAATCCATGATGAACGCGGTGACGGGGCTTTCGGGCAGCGGTCCTGCGTATGGGTTTTTGATGATTGACGCTCTTTCGGATGGCGGTGTTATGGCAGGTTTGCCGCGGCAGACGGCGACGCTTTTGGCGGCGCAGACGTTGCTTGGGGCGGCGCAAATGGTCTTGGAGACGGAAAAGCATCCGGATGTATTGCGGGATCAAGTTACTTCACCGGCAGGGACGACGATTGCCGGCGTGCGCGTATTAGAGCGTCAAGGCGTACGAGGCGCACTGATAGATGCGGTTCTTGCGGCGACAGAACGGTCTGAAGAGTTAGGGAAGGCAAAATGACGGCGCAGCGTGAGAAGATTGTAAGATTTTACCGTGGTTCGGAGGGAGAGGCTGTAGCCTCTCGACTTGTTGATCTTGCGGAACAAACGGTGCGTACGGGGACATTTCGATGTTCCGGCTTTCTTGATCCGTACGGGTTAGAGATTGCAGAGACGGTGGCGGCGAATTATGATGAGCTCTCAGTGCTGTTTGATGGCGGATATTCCGGCGCCGAACGGCAAAAGGCGATTTTCGTCCACAGGGAGTTCGGCGGCTCACCGTCTTTTGATATTTCGGTAGTTTGCGTGGAATGGAATGCAGAGTTTGTACACCTTACGCATAGGGATATCCTGGGATCGCTGACCGGGTTGGGCGTGGACCGGGAGAATGTCGGCGATATCCTTGTGACCGCAGGAGCGGCGCAGGTGTTGACTGACAAAAAAATGGCGGATTTCTTGTTGGCGGAATGGCGGCAGATCGGTGCGTCGACAGTTTGCGCAAAGATAGGCAGCTTAGACATGATCGCGCCCCGAGAAGAACGTATCAAAGAAATCAATGCTACGGTGGCGTCCATGCGGGCAGATTCCGTCGCGGCCGCAGGATTTGGTGTTTCCCGCAGCCGTGCCGTTTCAGATATTGAAGCGGAAAAGTTGAAATTGAATTGGCAAGCGGTAAAAAATGCATCCCAAACGGTCAAAGAAGGCGATGTGCTTTCGATGCGCGGGCGCGGACGGGTGGAAGTGGTCGAAGTGCGCGGCAAGACAAAGAAAGGGCGTATCGGAATTTCTCTTCGTCGTTATTTATAAGGAATAGGAGGAGATAGGTATATGTTGACGCCTGCAGATATACATAATAAAGAGTTCAGCCGCGGATTTCGCGGATACAATGAGGAAGAGGTTGATGATTTTTTAGATGAGATTGTTTATGAGTTTGAGGAATTGATAAAAAAGAATACAAGACTGGCTGAGGATTTGGAGTTAGAGCGAAAAAAGACGGCGCAGTATCAGGAGATGGAAAAAAATCTTCATGAAACGATGGACGTCGCTCAAAAAACGGCGGATGAAGCCGTGCAGAGCGCGAAAATTCGTGTAGAAGAAATGGAACGCGCAGCGAAGGAAGACTGTGACCGTCTGCGGCATCAGACAGAAATGGCGATTCAGCGCCGTATGGAAGACGCGACGGCTAAAGTGCGTATGCAGCAGGAATTGTATGAGGCGGGAATAGCTCGGGAACGGCAGTTTATCGTGCGCCTGAGGTCCTTACTGCGTTCTGAGCTTGCAATTTTGAATGCGGACGGTTTGACGGAAATTCTCGGATCGTCTGACGAAGGCATGAAAGCTTCGGAGACTCCGTTGGAAAACAAGATGACGGACGAATTTGGGGCAGGCGGTTTACGTGTAAATGAAACTCCGAATTCAGTGATTCCTTAAAAATAGTAAGGCTTTACGAAAAATGATGGCATTCTTTTGAGAAGATATGTGATTTAAGAAGTTATGTAAAAGGAATGAACATGGTTTTGGATTTGTCCGTATTGGCTATTGTTTTTTTTCTCATATTGGCAGATCAAGCTATAAAGTTTCTTGTGGTTTCTCTCATGGAATTGGGGGAGTCGATTCCTGTTTTTGCGGGGATTTTCCATATTACCTATATAGAAAACCCAGGAGCGGCGTTCGGGTTGTTTGCGAATCAGCGCTTAGTTTTTATTGTGGCCGGCATATTGGTGATTGCGGCGGCATGTCTGATGTATCGGCGATTGATGAGCGAAAAGGCGATTATTCGCTGGGGCGTCGCGCTGCTTTTGGGAGGCGCGGTCGGCAATCTGATTGATCGTTTACGCATAGGCGGTGTGATCGATTTTCTGGATTTTAGAATTTGGCCTGTTTTCAACATCGCCGATATTGGAATTTGCGTTGGGGTCGCCTTGCTCATGTATGCGCTGATATATGATACGGAAAAGGAGAAGCAATGACAGAGTATACGGCGGATCGGGATGGAGAACGTATAGATGTTTTTCTTGCACGCAAAGATGAAGCGCTTTCGCGGTCGTATATTCAGCGTTTAATTACCGAGGGCCTCGTTACGGTTGGTGGGAAAACTGTGAAGCCGCGGTATCGGCTCACGGCGGATGAAAATGTGGTTGTCGATGTGCCGAAATCCGAGCCCGTAAACGTGGCGCCCGAAAAGCTGCCAATCGACATCCTTTACGAGGATGGAGACGTTATTGTTGTGAATAAAGCCCGCGGGATGGTTGTACATCCGGCCGCGGGGGTGTTTCATGGGACGCTGGTCAACGCGTTGTTGGCGCACTGCAAAGATTTATCCGGCATCAACGGTGTGTTGCGTCCGGGTATTGTGCATCGGTTGGATAAGGAAACGTCAGGCGTCATGATCGTGGCGAAAAATGATGCGGCTCATCGTTCATTGGCACAGCAGATACAGACGAAAACGGCGCAGCGGGTCTATTGGGCTATCCTGACCGGTAATATCCGGGAGGAGGAAGGCGTCATACACGGCGCTATCGGGCGCAGTCCAAAGGATCGTCAAAAGATGGCTATAGTAAGGGAAAACGGCAAGGATGCAACGACAAAATTTCGTGTTTTGGAACGGTTTGGGGATTATACGCTGACGGAGTGTCGCCTGTTGACAGGGCGAACGCATCAGATTCGCGTTCATATGGCCTATATCGGCCATCCTGTGGCGGGGGACAGAAAATATGGGACAAAGAAGTGCCCGTTTTCTATTGAAGGACAGGCGCTTCATTCCAAAGTGCTTTCATTCGTACATCCGCGAACGGAAGAGAGAATGGAATTTACCGCGCCTTTGCCGCAAGATATGGAAAGTATCCTTCGACAACTTCGGGGGAATTGTGTACGGGAGTGACAGAGATGAAAAAGAAGATTGAAAAGACGGTATTGATGGATGCGGATGGCGTTCGACGTGTCATAACACGCATTGCACATGAGATTGTAGAGCGAAACAAGGGCGTTGAAAATATCATGCTCGTTGGTATCAGAACGCGTGGCGTTCCCTTAGCGGAGCGCGTGGCGGATGAGATCGAAAAAATTGAAAAAGTGCGTCCTCCTGTTGGGGTGCTTGATATAACGCTTTATCGGGACGATCTTTCGACAATGGCCTACCAGCCGGTTGTGAGGCCTACGGAGATGCCCGTGGATATTGGCGGTCGGACGATTATTTTAGTTGACGACGTTCTTTTTACGGGGAGAACGATTCGGTCCGCATTGGACGCGCTGATTGATATGGGGCGTCCGCGCAGCATACAGTTGGCTGTTTTAGTGGATCGGGGACATAGAGAATTGCCGATCCGCGCGGACTATGTGGGGAAAAATGTACCGACGGCAGCGAGAGAGATTGTCAGTGTTCTTCTTTCCGAACTGGATGGGGAAGAAAAAGTAGTTCTTGGAGAATTTTTAGAGGAATAGGAAGGAAAAGCACCTCACAAGAGGTGCTTTTCCTTCTCGGGATTTATAGAAATTGCTGTTCAGAAGAACGATTTCGCCTTGGTGGAATCGTTTTCATTATTAAAGTCTGTAAATGTTCTATATGTATATTGTTGCAATATTTTAAGATGATTCTATTATGACGATGATTATAATCACAAGCCCATTGCATCGGTTTTTATTTCGGAGGTTGTTAGTTTGTCGTTTATCGAAATTAAAGATTTGTGCTACAGTTATTCGATATCTCCTTCTGAGAATCGCATGGCGCTTAACCATGTGAACCTGTCTGTCGAAGAGGGAGAGTTTGTTGCGGTTCTTGGAGTTAACGGCTCGGGTAAATCAACGCTGGCGAAGCATCTGAATGCAATCCTGTTGCCGACGTCGGGCTCTTGCTGCGTCGCAGGAATGGACACGCGCAAGCCGGAACACCTTTGGGACGTGCGGCAGACAGTGGGGATGGTATTCCAAAATCCAGACAATCAAATTATCGCGGCGATTGTCGAAGACGACGTGGCCTTTGGTCCGGAGAACCTCGGCGTGCCGTCTGATGAAATCCGCAGTCGCGTTGACGAGGCGCTAAAGGCGGTTGGCATGACAGAATTCCGTGGATTCGCACCGCATCTTTTGTCCGGCGGGCAAAAACAGCGCGTTGCGATTGCGGGGACGCTGGCGATGCAGACAAAATGCCTCGTGTTGGACGAGCCAACGGCCATGCTCGATCCTGTCGGGAGAAAAGAAGTGCTGGATACGGTACGGCGTCTGCATCGGGAATCGGGAATTACGGTCATTTATATTACGCATTTCATGGAGGAGGCGGCGGCGGCGCAGCGAGTCGTCGTGATGGAGGATGGAAAAGTCGTCGAGGACGGAAGTCCGAAGGAGATTTTTTGCCATGTGGACGCGATGCGAAAACGCGGCCTCGACGTGCCGTTGGCGGCAGAAATCGCATGGAGGCTTCGCAAACAGGGAATCCGATTGCCGGAGGATATCGTGACGGACGAAGAATTGGCGGTGGCCCTATGCCGATAGAGTTAAAAAGTGTGACGTATACTTATATGAAAGGCACGCCATTCGAGCGTACGGCCCTAAAGGACGTGTCGCTGACGATTGCCGACGGCTCGCTGACGGCAATTGCCGGACATACGGGCTCAGGAAAATCAACGCTCGTTCAGCATTTGAACGGAATCCTCCATCCGACGACAGGCGAAGTGCTGGTAGATGGCGTGAGTCTTGCGGGAAAAGGAAAGGAAAACCTTCTCGCGCGGCGTCAAGTCGGCATGGTGTTTCAATATCCGGAGCAGCAGCTTTTTGAGGAAACGGTAGCGGCGGATATCGCTTTTGGACCGAAGAATCTTGAGCTTTCCGACGAAGAGATTGAGAGACGCGTACGGTCAGCGATGGAATTTGTGCAGCTCGATTATGAGACGTACAAGGACGTTTCGCCATTTCGTCTCAGTGGCGGACAAATGCGTCGTGTGGCTATTGCCGGCGTATTGGCGCTGGAGCCGGCGTATCTTGTATTGGATGAGCCGACGGCAGGGCTTGATCCACAGGCTCGGGAAGAGCTTTTGCGGCGTATCACAGAACTGCATCGGAAGAAAAAACTGACGATTATTTTTGTCTCGCATAATATGGAAGACATCGCTCGCATGGCGGAGCGTGTCGTCTTTATGCACGACGGTCGAATACTCGTCGATGCGCCGCCGTCTGAGGCGTTTTTTGCGGATAAGGAAATGCGGGAGGCGGGGCTTGCGGCGCCGCCTACGGTCGCGCTTTTGTCACGGCTCCGGGAAGAGGGGCTTGCGGTCGAGGCGGACGCGTTCACGGCGGATGAGGCTGCAAAGCGTATAGAGAAAGCGATACGGAAAAAGGGGGGCGCGACGTGCTGACGGATATTACAATCGGACAGTTTTTTCCGGGGACGTCTGCGTTGCACCGGATGGATCCACGAGCAAAACTCTTACTTTTGCTTGTGTTGATGGCGGCGATTTTCGTATTCGACACGCCGGGCGGGTATGCGGCGTTGACGGTGCTTGCCGTTGCGTTGGCGGTTTCGTCGGGCGTTCCTCTGTCCATGTATTTGAAATCGTTGAAGCCGCTTTGGTGGATTCTCGCGTTTACATTTCTGATCCATCTTTGTGCGACGCCGGGTGAAGTGTTTTTCCATTTTTGGATTTTTGATATGACAAAAGAAGGTTTGACGCGGGGCTTCTTTCTTTGTTTGCGTCTGGCGCTTTTGATCCTGTTTTCGTCGCTTTTAACGTTTACGACGTCGCCGCTTTCACTGACGGATGGCATGGAGCGGCTTTTGCGTCCGCTGAAAGCCGTCGGCGTTCCGGCGCATGAATTGGCGATGATGATGACAATCGCGCTTCGCTTCGTACCGACGTTGATTGAGGAAACGGATACGATCATGAAAGCGCAGCAGTCCCGCGGCGCGGATTTTTCGACGGGGAATGCATTGAAACGCGTACGGCATCTTATACCGATTTTGGTACCGCTGTTCATTTCGTCGTTTCGTCGGGCGGATGAGTTGGCGACGGCTATGGAAGCGCGCTGTTATCGGGGCGGCGAGGGCCGCACACGAATGAAAGAGCTTCATGTCAGCGGCGTAGATTACGCGGCGGCGGGAGCGACGGCGTTCTTGCTTGCGGTGATGGGTGCGATGAAAGCGGCGGGCATCTAATGAAACGCGAGCATAAAGAAGAAATGAAGCGGCGAGCGCGGAATATTTGCCTGCTCGTTGCTTACGACGGAACGGAATATCATGGGTTCCAACGACAAATGCCGCCTGTCGTCGCAGTGCAGAATGTGCTGGAAGAAGCGCTCTCGCGTGTTTTCGGCGACGCGGTGGAGTTGGCGGCGGCCGGGCGCACGGATGCGGGCGTTCACGCGGCGGGCCAAGTCGTTAATTTTTTCACGGACGGGACGATTCCTGTCGAGCGCGTACCACGCGCAGTGAACAGCCTTTTGCCGCCGGATATTGTTGTACGCCGCGCTTTCGAGGCAGATAGGGATTTCAGCGCACTTCATTCGGCGCGTGAAAAAACATATTATTATCGCATTCTGACGGGAGAGACGCCGAACCCTTTTTGTTGTCGCTATGCTTGGCATATCCGGCAGCCGCTTGATACGACTGCGATGGAGATGGCGATGACGGATCTGTTGGGCACACATGATTTTTCGTCGTTTCGCGCGGCAGGCGGCGCACCGATGTCGCCTGTCCGCACGATGAAGCGTGCGGAGTGTAAGCGGGACGGTCGCGAACTCGTGCTTACCTTTGCGGCGGATGGATTTCTCTATCACATGGTACGAAATATTGTCGGTACTTTGGCAGACGTCGGCAGGGGAACTATTTCTTCTGAGGATTTTGCGTCGATATTAGCGGCGAAAGATCGTCAGCGCGCCAGTGCCACCGCTCCTGCCTGTGGCCTTTGTCTTGTTCGGGTGGATTACGACGCAGCTTGGTACGAGCTGCCGGAGGAGTCTGTACTCAAATCGGCAATCGACGTCTCTTGAAGTTTGCGGCTGTTATGGTATATAATACTGATAGAATATGAAGGCAGTTCATTTTTGGAAACGGCAGTCGTTTCCTTTAGGTGGTGCAGGGGTTTGGCTTCGGCTTTAAGCGTTGGCATTGACATAGGCTCGACGACAATCAAGGTCGTCGTGTTGAATCAGGCGAAAGAAATCGTTTATAAAAAATATGCGCGCCATTTTTCGGAAATCAGCAAGGCATTGCATGAGAATTTGTCGGCGCTGCGAGACGTTGTGGGCTCGCAGCGTTTTTCCTTTGCCCTGACGGGCTCGGCGGGCATGGGCGTTGCACAGCGCGTCGGGCTTCCTTTCGTGCAGGAAGTCATTGCCTGCGCGTCGGCGGTGAAGTCGCTGATTCCACAGACGGACACGGCGGTGGAACTCGGCGGAGAGGACGCGAAAATCACGTATTTCGGCGGCGCGTCGGAGCAGCGAATGAACGGTGTATGCGCAGGCGGAACCGGTTCTTTCATCGATCACATGGCGGCGCTTCTTTCGACGGACGCGTTGGGACTTAATGCGCTGGCGGAAAAAGGGCGGCAGATTTACACGATTGCGTCCCGTTGCGGTGTGTTCGCGAAAACGGATATCCAAGCGCTGATTAACGACGGTGCGGAGAAAGCCGACATCGCGCTTTCGATTTTCCAGGCGGTGGTCAACCAGACCATTGGCAATCTGGCGCAGGGGCGTCCGATTAGTGGGCATATCGCATTTTTGGGCGGGCCGCTTTATTTCCTGTCCGAGCTTCGCAAGCGTTTTATTGAGACGCTGAAACTGACGCCGGACGAAGTAATGCCGGTCGAAAACGGCTGCTATTTTGTGGCGATGGGCGCCGCGCTTTCCACCGAAGGCGAGGATATGGATTTTTGCCGTTTGTCGAAAAGTATTGACTGTGCGAAAGAGGACGCGGCGCTGCAAACGCGCTCCTCGACGTTTGTATTGTTTCATGACGCAGCGGAGTATGAAGCGTTTCGTGCGCGCCATGATAAAGACTGCGTGCCGAGAGGTAATCTTCCGGAATATCGCGGCCCGTTATACATTGGTATTGACGCAGGCTCGACGACGACGAAGCTTGCCGTTATCGGGAAAGACAAGGAACTTTTATACACGGCTTACGGCAGTAATGAAGGATTGCCTTTGCAAGCGGTCATCAAAGAATTGCGCTCGTTTTATGCCGAAATGCGGCCCGGTCAGTACATCGCGTCGGTGATGACGACGGGTTATGGCGAAGGCATTGTCAAGGCGGCAATTCACGCCGACGGCGGAGAGGTGGAGACGTTTGCCCATCTGCGTGCGGCGCAGGAATTTTGTCCTGAGGTAAGCTTCGTGCTTGACATCGGCGGGCAGGACATGAAATGCTTTTTCGTGCATCAAGGCAGCATCGGAAATATCACATTGAATGAGGCATGCTCGGCGGGTTGCGGTTCTTTTATTCAAAATTTTGCGCAGGGGCTTTCGATGACGACGGAAGAATTTGCCGCGAAAGCCATCGATTCGCGCGAGCCTGTCGACCTTGGGACGCGCTGCACAGTTTTTATGAACTCCCGCGTCAAGCAGGCGCAAAAAGAAGGCGCGTCCGTCAGCGATATATCAGCGGGTATTGCGATTTCGGTCATCAAGAACGCGCTGTTCAAGGTCATGCAGCTTCGCGACGTGGAGTCTCTTGGCGCGCATATCGTCGTGCAGGGGGGGACTTTTTACAATGACGCGGTTCTCCGTGCGATAGAAGTGCTCTTGCAGCGCGACGTGATTCGTCCGGATATCGCCGGCGTCATGGGCGCATACGGCGCGGCGATTCTTGCATTGGAGAGCGGAGGAGAAGCGTCTTCGGTACTTTCTCCTGACGCGCTGGATGAGTTCTCGGTGGAGACAAATTCTTATCGCTGCAAAGGATGCGGCAATCAATGCCTGATTACTGCGTCTACGTTTTCTGACGGCGGCAAGTATTTTTCCGGCAACCGCTGCGAGCGCGGCATCGGGAAGCAACGGTCTGAACATAAGGCCCCGAGCATTTACCAGTATAAATATGAGAGGCTCTTTGATTACTATCAGCCGGTGACAGATGCGAAGCGGGGAAAAATCGGAATTCCGCGTGTGCTCAATATGTACGAGGATTATCCGTTTTGGTTCACTTTCTTCACGAAGCTCGGCTATGAGGTCGTTTTGTCGGGCAAGACTTCCGTGCGCACTTATTATCGCGGCATGGAGACGGTGCCGTCGGATTCGCTATGCTATCCGGCGAAGCTTGTCCATGGGCATATTGTCGACCTTGTTGAGCAGGGCGTGCCGAAAATATTCTATCCGTGCATCCCTTACAATATGGAGGACAAGGAGCATCCCTCGGACGACCATTTCAATTGCCCTGTGGTTGCTTCTTACGCGGAAAATATTCGCGGCAATATGGATGTATTGAAAGAAAAGGGCGTTCAATTCCTGCAGCCGTTTTTGCCGATTTACGATAAAAAGCGCATGATTGAGCGGTTGTCTGAAGAATTGGCCGAGGAGCATATCGGCAAGAAGGAGCTCATTCAGGCGATTGAAGCCGCCTATGCGGAATTGTCGCATTATAAGGAGGATGTGCGCGCCTATGGCAAAAAAATCCTCGACTTGGTCGAGCGTGAGCATTTGCCTGCAATCCTCCTCGCGGGGCGGCCCTATCATATCGATCCGGAGATTAACCATGGAATTCCGGAAATGATTCAATCCTACGGGCTTCCCGTTCTTTCTGAGGATATGGTTTATCGTATTCCGGTGGATAGTCATGATACTTTGGGCATTGTGAATCAGTGGAGCTATCATGCACGGCTTTATCATGCCGCCAGCTTTGCTGCGAGTCATGACAATATCGCGCTCGTGCAGCTTAGCTCTTTCGGTTGTGGATTGGATGCGATTACGACCGGGCAGGTCAAAGAAATCCTGGAAGCGCATCATCGCCTCTACACGATGATTAAACTTGACGAGGTATCCAATCTTGGCGCTGCGCGTATTCGCGTTCGTTCACTGATGGCGGCGCTCGCGCGCAGGGAATGCGAGCCGTACGAGCCGATGCGGCGAAAGGAACGCCCGCATTTTACGCACGACCAAAAAGAAACGCATACGATTCTTGCACCGCAGATGTCTCCAATCCATTTCGAGCTTTTGGAAACGGTATTTCGAGCCTATGGCTATCGGCTGCTGATTCCCAAAACACCGGACCGCAAGGCAATCGAGATCGGACTTCGCTATGTGAACAACGATATGTGCTATCCGGCCATCGTCGTCATCGGGCAAATGCTTTCTGTGCTTCGTTCAGGCGCTTGTGAGCCGGACAAGACGGCAATCATGCTGTTTCAGACTTGCGGCGCGTGTCGTGCGACGAATTATCTGAATCTGATGCGCACTGCGCTGAACGACGCCGGATACGGACAGGTGCCTGCGTTTGCTTTCATGGGACGCGAGAGTGAGACGGATGATTTCGTCATGACGCAGAGCTGTTATACTGATATTGTCAAAGCTGTCGTCTATGGCGATCTGTTGATGCGTGTTACAAACCGCGTGAAGCCTTACGAGATGGAGAAGGGTTCAACGGAACGGCTTTATCGAGCGTGGGTGGAGCGCGTCAAAGCGGAGCTAATCGACGGCAGTTTCTTCAAATATCGGCGGAATCTGCGGCAGATTGTCCACGATTTTGACATGCTGCCTATCGACGAGATGCTTTGGAAGCCAAAAGTCGGCATCGTCGGCGAGATTCTCGTCAAATATCATCCGCTGGCGAACAATCACTTGGAAGACCTTTTGGCGGACGAAGGCGCGGAAGTTGTCATGCCAGATCTTCTGAACTTTATGGAGTATATGGCTTATGACGACATTGTGAAGCGAAAACTCTTGGCAGGCGGGCGCATTAAGCGTTGGAAAGCGGAATTTTCCATTCAGATGCTGGAATTTTTCCGTCATCCCATGGCGGACGAGTTGAAAAAGAGCCGACGTTTCGAACCGCCGTCGACAATCAAGGAATTGGCGGCGCTTGCGAGTCGGCAGGTATCGCTCGGCAACATGGCGGGCGAAGGCTGGTTCCTGACCGGCGAAATGATGGAACTTGCCGAACACGGCGTTCCGAATATCGTCTGTCTCCAGCCTTTCGGTTGCCTGCCGAATCATATTACGGGCAAAGGCGTCATGCACGCGCTTCGAGAGCGCTATCCGGACAGCAATATCATTGCGCTCGATTGTGACGCCGGCGCCAGCGAAGTCAATCAAGTCAACCGAATCAAGCTGATGTTGTCCGTCGCACGGGAAAAGGCGCCGGAACATGCAGGAGAGGCGCATCACGCGGGATAAAGATGTTTGGAAAGAGATAAAGCGGCACAAGGATGAATTCCATGGGCCGCTTTTTTTCTTGCGCATATTTTCTTCGACGGCGGAATGGTGTATGATACAAATGTATCTTTATTGAGGTGATATGAAATGAAAATTAGGGCGACGGAAGAATGCGCGTGCATCTTCTGCGGTGGGCGAGATGGTGTGGAGGTCATCGCGCGGGAGGACGGCGCAGCGATGTTTGCGGTTTGTGCGTCGTGCCGCAAGGAACTTATAACAGCATGGTCGACAGGCGATTTGCCGGAGGAAGCAGCGCAAACCTATCGCGAAGAAACGAAGCGGGTGATGGCGGAGGCAGCCGCGATGACAGAGGAAGCTTTTGAAGAAAAGTATTTGGCGGACGAAGTGGATCGCGTCGTGTTCGAGTATGTGCGTGGGTATGGGCAGACGGAGCTATCGGGCGGCGCGATGGGACTCCTTTCCATTATGACGGAAAAGAACGCGGAAGATATTCAAGGCCACATTGACGGGTTGACTGAAAAAGGGTTGATTTATCCTGTCGCCGGAAAACCGGGTTGGTACGGCGCAGATTATCCTTTCGCTGACGATTGATTTCTAATCGGTTTTTAATTGTTCTTTCATGTGCGTGTAAAAGCGCAATTTTATGATGCAAATAAGAAAGGCACTGGAAGAATCATGGCAAGGAAGTGAATGGCGATGAAAAAACGGGGACGCGGAAAGCTGGCCGCGCTGGCAGTGGGACTGATGTTATTCTGCGGTGGCTCTATCGGCGAGACGGCGGCACTCTCGATACAAGAGGCGGTCGATCTTGCGCTGGCGCAGAACACCTCGCTCCGTATCACGGAGAAAGGTGAGGAGACGGCGCGGGCAGCTCTTAAAAGCGCGCGCGGTGCGAACAGCTTCGACTTGGGATTGAGCGGCAGCTTGACGGACGGCAGAACGAATAATGAAGCCCGGCAGGACAACGGCTCTCTTACCCTGCGGGCTGGACTGCCTCTCTATAACGGCGGCAGGAACCAGGCGAATATCGAGAGCGCAGAGATAGGTGTGGACGCGGCGCGGCTCAGGACGGAGCGCGAAAGGGAAAATTTGCGCCTGTCGGTCATCCAGACGTATTACAATGTGCTTGAGGCGCAGAAAAAAATCGAGATCGCCCAGGAAACGGTTGAGAAATATCAAGCGCATCTGACGAATGTGGAACAGCTGTTCGTAGCGGGCAGTAAGGCTCGTCTTGATGTGCTGCGCTCTTCGGTGGAATTGACGAACGCGAAGCAGCTTCTTTTGAAGGCGGAAAACGATTATGAAGTCAAGATGTTTACGCTGAAGAACCTGCTCCGCCTTGACGCAAAGGAAGAGTTGATTCTGACGGAGGACTTCCAATTCGTCCCATTCCATCCGGGTATGGACGCCTGCGTAGATTACGCGTATCTGCATCGGAAGGATTTGCTCATCGACGTCTACAACTTGAAACAGCGGGAACTGGATATAAAAGCGGCGAGGGCGGGGTACCTGCCGTCGTTGAGTCTGTCCGCTTCCACAGGAGCGTCCGAGCGATTCAATCCGGGATCGGACCACAATCACAATTATCAAGTCGGCCTTTCGGCGAGTTGGAATCTTTTTGACAGCGGCGTAACGGAAGCTGCCGTGGATAAGGCGAAAACGGCCCGCGATCAAGCGGAGCTGACGCTGTTGAAGGACAAAGAGGACATCAGTTTTGCGGTGCGCCAGCTATATTACAGCATGCGCGAAGCAGAGCGGCGGTTTGCCGTGACACGGGCTGCAGTCAGCGAGGCTGAGGAAGATTACTACATTGCCAGTGAAAAATACCGCGCAGGGCAAGGTATCTTGCTGGACATCATCGATTCCCAAGAGGCGCTGGCCACGGCGGAGTTGAATTTCAACAGCGCCCAGTACGATTACGCGCGGTTCAAGGCGGCGGTGGAAAACGCCATGGGATTAGAACTTGGCGAAGATCCGGGCGTCGCCGATCCGGAGAGGACGGCGGAACGGGAAGCGTTCTTCAGGGAACGGGGGATTGTTCCGCAAGGGCCGCGGGCTTCGGCAGATTATCGCCGAGCTAAGGAAGTTATCGACGCGAACACGCCTGCGAAATGGGCGGAACAAGCCGCGAAAGAAGCGGCGGAAGCGCGAGAGGGGAAGGGTGGCAGATGAAAGGCATAGCAAAGGCGGCTGTCGCCGTCCTCGTTGTCGCGGCGGCGGCTTTCGGCGGCTGGCAGTGGTACCAAAGCAAGCAGACGGCGACGGAGAAAGCGAAGATTGAAACAGTAAAAGTACAGAAAATGGATTTGAAGTCCACGGTATCGGCGACGGGAACCCTTCGTCCTGTGGATTCGGTCGAGGTCAGCTCGAAAATCACGGCTCGTATCAGTGCAGTGTTCGTCAAGGAAAATGATCGCGTGACGGCGGGGCAGACCGTTGCAACGTTGGACGGCAAGGATTATGAAGCAAAACGCGAGCAGGCGCAATACAAAGTTATCAACGCAAAGGCAAAATACGACCGCGTTTCGTATCTTTACAGCATTGGCGCGGATACGCAGGATGAATATGAGGATGCCGTATACAATTATGACACGGCACTCAGCGCGCTTTCCGTCACGGAGTCAGACCTCGCAGAGACGGTCATTATCGCGCCGATGGACGGCGTGGTTGTCGGAGAGCCTTTGACACCAGGCACGATGGCCGTGCAGGGAAATTCCAATCCGACGGTCATCATGCGAATTGCCGACCTTTCCAAGAAACAGATTCGAGCAAAAATCGACGAAACGGATATTGGCAGCGTGCGGGTCGGACAAAAAGCGACGTTCACGGTGGATGCGTTCCCGAAATCCACTTTCACGGCTACGGTATCGAAAATATCCCAGACGGATGTGACGAATAGCTGGGAGACGTCCACTTCTTCATCATCGTCCTCTTCGGTCAGCGTCGTATATTATTATGTGACGCTGGATGTGGACGATCCGGATGGTTTGCTTCTGCCGGGCATGACAGCGCAAGTCGAGGTAACAACCTCGGATCGGCCGGGCGTGCTCGCGCTTCCGATTGCCGCGCTGAAGACGAATTCCAAAGGCGCTTATGTGATTCTCGCGCAGCCGGACGGCTCCACGACGGAGCAGTCGGTCATGACGGGTATATACAGCGACGAATACGTTGAGATTGTGAACGGACTTTCCGAAGGCGACGAGGTCGTCAACAGCTACAAGGCGGCGGGCAAAAAGACGTCTTCTGGCGGCGGGCAGCCGCGGATGGGAGGCGGCAGAATGCCGCGTATGTGACGGAAGTGGGTGACGAAATGGCAAAATATGTCATCGAGCTATCCGGCATTAAAAAAATCTATCAGGTGGGCGGGCAGGAGGTCGCCGCGTTGGCGGGCATCGACCTCAATATTGCGAAGGGCGAGTTCGCTGCGTTGATGGGCCCCTCGGGTTCGGGCAAATCGACGCTGATGAATATCCTTGGCTGTCTTGACCGTCCGACGGTAGGCTCGTACAAACTGGACGGGCAGGAAGTCGCGACACTTTCCGACGACGAGCTGGCGGTCACGCGGAATCGGCGTATCGGTTTCGTTTTCCAGAATTTCAATCTGCTTTCGCGCATCAGCGCGGCGGACAATGTTGCGCTTCCGTTGGTTTATGCCGGCGTCGGGCGCAGGGAACGCGAGGAAAAGGCGAAAAAAATCCTTGATGCGGTAGGACTCGGCGACCGAGCCGAGCACCAGCCTAACGAGCTTTCCGGCGGCCAGCGGCAGCGTGTCGCGATTGCGCGGGCGCTGGTCAACGACCCGCATATTATCATGGCGGACGAGCCGACGGGCAACCTTGACACGAAATCGACGAAAGAAATCATGGAGATTTTCGAGGGCCTCCATCAGGAAGGTCGCACGATTATCCTCGTCACCCATGAGCCGGACATCGCCGCCTGCGCCAGCCGCCAGCTCCTCGTGCGCGACGGTTTGATTACGCGCGACGCGGGCAGGGGCGAGGTCATGGACGTTGTATGAGGAGGGAGCAAGGTGTTATTCACGGAAAGCGTGCGCATCGCGATCAATGCGCTTTTTGCCAATAAGCTGCGCTCGCTCCTGACGATGCTCGGCATCATCATCGGCGTCGGCGCTGTTATCGCGATGGTGGCCGTCGGCATGGGCGTGACGCAACGCGTTACGGACTCTATCGCGAGCCTCGGCAGCAACATGCTGATTATCCGCCCAGGCGCGTCCATGTCCGGCGGCCTTCGCGGCGCGGCGGGTTCGCGTACCACGCTGAAATATGAAGACGCCGTTGCTATCAAAAAGAAAATCAAGGACATAGATTACGTTTCGCCGACGGTGCAAAAAAATTATCAGGTCGTTTACGGCAATCAAAACTGGAACACCTCGGTTACGGGCGTGACGCAGGAATATATGTCCATTCGCGATCTCAAAATCACGACGGGCTCTTTCATTACGGAAGACGATATGAATACGAGAAATCGCGTCGCGGTTATTGGAATGACCGTAGCGTCGAATCTTTTCGGCGAGGCGAATCCGGTCGGAAAGACGATTCGCGTCAACAATCAGCCATATCGCGTCATCGGCGTCTTGGAGAGCAAAGGCCAGTCCTCCGTCGGACAGGATCAGGACGATGTCGTCATTGTGCCGCTGACGACGGCGATGGACAGATTGCTTGCGATTACCTATGTGCAGACCATCAACGTGCAGGTGTCGAGCCCGTCGAAGATGGACGATGTGCAGGCGAATATCGAAACGCTGCTTCGCCAGCGTCATCATCTGACGGGGACGAAGAGCGACGATTTTCAGGTGCAGAATTTGACGAGCCTGATGTCGACGATGAATGAGACAACGACTATGCTGACGCTGTTTCTTGGCAGTATCGCGGCAATCTCCCTGATTGTCGGCGGCATTGGCATTATGAACATCATGATGGTTTCCGTCACCGAGCGCACGCGCGAAATTGGTATACGAAAAGCGTTAGGCGCGACCTTCAAGGACATCATGACGCAGTTTTTGATCGAGTCGGTGGTCATCGGCGTTATCGGCGGCGTGCTCGGTATCATTTTCGGCATCGTCGCGGCGCAGCTCATTTCGAAATTCGGCGATTTCCAGACGGTCATCACTGTTGCGCCGATTTTGCTGTCTTTTGCGTTCTCCGTCGGCATCGGCCTCTTCTTCGGCATCTATCCGGCGCGAAAAGCGGCGCTGCTCGACCCGATTGAGGCGCTCAGATATGAGTGATTGCTTTTTGCATCAGGCATAAATGTAAACCGAACGTGTTATAATACGACGTTCGGTTTCTTTTTTGCACGGATTGCTATTTCAAAGTATAATTAATTTGAACTTTTCGGAGAAAGGAGGAAAGAAAATGCTGCGGGCGGAAGTTTTTGTAAATATTCCTGTCAAACGTATCGCGCACGCGTATTCTTATCGTGTCCCCGAGGCGTTTTCTTTCGTACGTGCGGGGTGGCGTGTGGTTGTACCGTTTGGGGGGCGTCGCGTTGAAGGGTTTGTTGTGCAAATCACGCGGATGGAAGACGATGATGCACGCCTAAAAGATATCATAGAAACGGTGGATGACGAAGCGTGGTTTACGCCTCAAATGATAGAAGCTTCCCAGTCTTTGGCGGACTTCTATCTTTGTCCTGCGGCTGAAATAATGCGGCTGTTTATGCCCGGAAAAAGCGGAATCAAGATTGAGGTGCGCTACGATATAAACGATTCGGAACCGGCGCCGCAGCTTTTCCATGCCGAGTCCTATCGCAAAATTTGGGAAATCATACAAAACAGAGGACCGCTTCGTTTTCAGGATATACAGCAGGAAACGGCCGATTCGATTTCAAATCTTTCGGATGTTTTAGAGGCGATGATTCGTCATCGGTGGCTGAGAAAGGCGTATTTGACGAAAAAGAAAGCGGTGGAAATGTACAGGGAGGAGCTCTTGCTGTTGGAACCGCTGACAGCTGAGGCACGCGAGCGTTATCGACGCCGGCCGGCACAGCTTCGTCTTTTGGAATTCCTTGCGGCATCCAGGGGGAGATTAGATACTGCTTTGCTTTTGAAACAGGGTTTTTCCCGAACGGTGATTCGTGCGCTTGTAGAAGGCGGCGCGGCGAAATTAGAAAAAAAGCGAGTGTTTCGTGACAGCTATCGGCAAGATGGAAACCATACAGACGAAAGGCCGCCGCTTTCCGAGGAACAGCGGCGGGCTCTTGCAATTATTGCTCCGGCAATTGAAAAAAGAAAAACGGAAATCTTTTTGCTGCATGGTGTGACTGGAAGCGGAAAGACACGCGTGTATTTGGAGGCGGCGGAACAGGTACGACGCCAGGGCAGGCAGGTTATCGTCCTTGTACCTGAAATCGCATTGACGGGGCAGCTCGTTCAGGCGTTTCGCGCGACATTTCCCGATGATATGATTGTGATTCATAGTCGTTTGAGCGTTTCCGAACGGAACGATGCCTTTTTCCGTATCCGCAAAGGGGAAGTGGGCGTGATTATCGGCGCCCGTTCGGCGCTTTTTGCACCGGCGTCTGATTTAGGCGTTATTATCATGGACGAGGAGCAGGATATGTCCTATAAGCAGGATGAGGCGCCTCGCTACCATGCGCGGACAGTTGCGGAGACACTGGCGCAGCTGCATGGCGCGGCGCTGATTTTGGGAAGCGCGACGCCGTCCATGGAAACATTTTATCGGACTAAAATAGGAGAGATTATTTGTTTATCTATGCCGAAACGTATCGGCAATCGGCCTCTTCCGACAGCGGAAGCCGTCGATATGAGAGCGGAATTGAAGGCGGGGAATCGAAAGGTATTGTCCGGCGCAGTACAAAAAATGCTTTCCGATACTGCGGAACGGAAAGAACAGGCTATTTTGTTGCTCAATCGCCGTGGATACTCCACATTTGTAATGTGTCGTTCCTGCGGCCATACGGTGATTTGTCCGGAATGCGGACTGCCGATGGTTTATCACAGAGACGGGCGGATGCTTTGCCATCATTGCGATCTTCATGCCGCGCCGCCGGAAATTTGCCCAAAATGCGGCAGCACATATATCCGATATTTCGGTTCCGGCACGGAAAAACTGGAAACGCAGATACAGGAACTGCTGCCGGCGATACGTGTGATAAGAATGGATCGTGACACGACGCAAAAAAAGTTTGCCCATGCAGATATTTTGCGCGCATTTCGGGACGGAAAATACGATGTTTTGCTCGGCACGCAAATGGTAGCGAAAGGGCATGATATTCCGAATGTCACGGCGGTCGGCATTATCAGCGCGGATACGGCCTTGAATATGCCGGATTTTCGAGCGGCAGAACGATGCTTTATGCTCATTACGCAGGCGGCGGGGCGAGCGGGACGCGGAGAGACGCCCGGGCGCGTGCTCGTGCAGTGCTATACACCGGGACATTATGCGGTGCAGACTGCTCTTGCACAGGATTATGAAGGGTTTTACAATAAAGAGATTATGATGCGGAAGGCATTATTTTTTCCTCCGTTTTGCCGTTTGGTAAAACTCACGTTTTGGGACCAGGACGAAAAACGTGCCGGCACAGAGGCGGAAGCGTTTCGCAATCGGTTTATGCAAGCTTTTCAAGATGCAGAGAGCCATCGTTTCATCGGACCGGCTCCGGCGGTCATTGAAAAATATCGCGGCGTGTATCGTTTTAATGCGCTTATCAAAACTGCCGATTTGAGCGTAGTGAGAAACTTTTTACGCAAAGACGGCCTTCATTTGCGGCAAGACGTTTGGATAGATATAGACCCTATTATGGCATAACCTTTCGTTTATTGTGCGCAATTATTATTAGTGTCCGACAGCGATCGTGGGGAAATGATTGAGCTTCCGCTTATTTCATGATATGATGATTGAAAATAACGGTCGGGGGAGAGCGGATATGGATATAGTCCAATTCCGGAAAAAAGCGATTTTGGCGTATGTGTTTTACGTGTGCTTTTTTTACTTGATTCTGTTTTACAATATAGAGCCATTTATATCGCATACATCTGCTTTCGGTTTGATTGGCAATATCTTGGCGTTTCCGATGTATTGGCTGGGCTTGAAGATCCATCAAGGGGACAGGCGCTGGCCGTGGATTTGGTTTGCCATAACAGGTTTGTTATACTTCATCGGTGATTTGCTTTGGGCGTACCATGAGGAATGTTTGGGCATTGTTCCCGAATCGCCTTCCATTTGCGACTTGTTTTACCTGATGAATTCTTATACTTGCTGTTGTGCGTTTATTTGCTATATACGTCAAACTAAAAATTTGGATTCCGGCAGTATCTTTTTTGATTTATTCGTATCCGTCTTAGCTTTGGGAGGATTGCTGTACCGCTTTATTTTGCAACCTTTGATTGTCAACGAATCCATCGGCCTTTTTGAAATGTTCTGTCATGCGAATATGACTGTCATAGATCTGGCGCTTTTCACAGGCATACTGATGATTATTTTTGGTACGGCTTACAGCAGATTCTATACAAAACGCACTTTGCTTTTAGGATTGAGTTTTTTTGCCTGTTGCTTAGTGGAGCAAGTATCTCTGGCCATTGAAGTTTATGATTTTCCTATAGAGCTGTTGTTTTCGCCCTTTTGGACGGTTCCTTTTTGGTTGTTTGCTTTGACTGCAACTTATCCGGACGAGGACGAGACCGAAGAGGAAGTGATAGCGTCTTTGCATAGGCGTTTGGGAAGGGCAATGGAGTATTTGCAGAAAGCGATTCCGTACTTTTTGGCTTTGATTATTTTTCTTTTGGTCGGGGCCAAAGGCATTATGGAAGATTTTGTATTTTCGTTGGTATTTTTCCTTTTGTTTGTTCGTATGATAAAGTTCTTGGTTGCGTATATATGCCGACGTCGGACTACTTACGAGTCCTATGTCGATTAAACTGGCTTTGGCCGGATGGGCGCGTCTTGACGCGGATTGCTTTTTGTGATACTATAATATCCGTTCGCGAGAGCAATATCTGCTTATGTGAACAAGCGATTTGGAGTGGTACTCAAGTGGCTGAAGAGGACGGTTTGCTAAATCGTTAGTGGGGCAACCCAGCGGAGGTTCAAATCCTCTCCACTCCGCCATAATGACAAGGTTTCAGGGCATTCGGAAAACCGATGCCCTGTTCTTTTTTTTGTCAAAATGGGTTAGTTTTATATAGATATGGTGCTTTAAATGGACAGTTTTACTGTATAGATTCTTGATTTATTATTGAAAGATTGCAGTGAGACTTTCGGCGCGTCATCATATCATCTGTCATAGAGCCAGCTATCATGGGAAATGTCGTTTTCACAAGGGGAGAAAATGCATTGTATTTCAAATTATTCTTTCTTGAATATTAGCGAGAGGGAAGCGCTTGATAATGTACCAATGCTAAACTATAATATAAAGAAGACAGGTTTCGTGGTCCGACGGAACTGGTCAGAGGTTAAGATATATGAAATATCCTTTAGGAAACGGGGAAGGGAAGATACGTCGTGGCTGTCGAGAAGAGCGGGATATTGCTGGAGTCAGGAACGAATGAGTTTGAGATTGTGGAGTTCATGGTGGGCGGGGTTCATTATGGAATCAACGTCGCAAAGGTGCGTGAGGTTATTCCCAGCGCTTCTTTTCCGATCACTAAAGTGGCACAGGCGCATCCGTACTTGGACGGTGTGATTACGCTTCGAGGGAGCACAATTCCGTTGGTCAATTTGCCGCGGTGCATGGGACATGACCAAGGCGCACCTTGCAAGAATATCATTGTTACGGAAATCAACGCATATTTTATCGGGTTCCTCGTGGACGAGGTGTCACGGATTCACCGAATTTCGTGGAAAGATATGGAGTCGCCGCCACAGGTCGGGGGAGGTTCCAGAGTAGTAGGACTCGTACGTTTCGGAGAGAAAATCGTGCTGCTCATGGACTTCGAGTCAATCATTGCGGAAGTAAATCCGCAGATCAACAAGAAGCTTACAGAGGTGAGAACCCGGGAAGACAATCTGCAAGCCATGCGTCAAAGCGCGCCTATCGTGGTTGCTGAGGATTCCTTGATGCTTCGGAATATGGTGGTTGGGACGCTCAAGAATGCAGGCTATGAAAATGTCTCGGCCTTCGTCAATGGACTTGATGCATGGAATTTCCTTCATCCGGATAATGGGCCTGCCCCTGATATGGGACGTGGGGCTGTTATCACGGATATCGAGATGCCAAAGATGGATGGGCACAGGCTGCTTAAGCTGATTCGTGACGACGAGAAGCTGCGCGGAATTCCCGTTATCCTGTTTTCATCCCTTATCAATGATGAGATGCGTAGCAAGGGCGAAGCACTTGGAGCGACGGGTCAGATTGCCAAGCCGGAGATGAATGAGCTCGTTGATTTCTTGGATTCGGTATTGTTTTCCATTTGAATGTTCTGATTGAAATGATGGTTAAATACTGAGACTTAGAGAAAGATTTCGCAATACCAGTTCATCAAAACGATTGATGCTTTTATAAAACTACAGCTGATATTGATATAATCACAAAGCTATAAAAACGATGAAAGCCCGTGTCATTCACGGGCTTTTTTCTGTGCGGCTTTTGTTGCATCGTAAAAATGCAGTATAAAGAAACTCTATCGCCTATGGTTATTGCAATGCAACAATTACTGGTTGCTCATATGAAATTTGTCTATCGTTAGCGGTCTATGGAATGTGCTATAATCAAGGAAGAGCCAGATTGGTAATTGTGAGGGAGTATGAAATGGAATTGTAAGATTTTTCAATGCAATATATGTAGGGGCCATAGCGAGGCGGAAAAATGTTGTATTAGAGTTTGATGGTGAGCCGAATCATTTTCCATAATTGGCGGCATTGGATTCATGCAGACAGCAGGAGGCATAGAATGTGAAAAAACGGATTTGCCTTTTGGTAATCATTTTACTGATTACTTTCGGATATCTGATTGGTCATTATTTTGTCGGCTATGCGCTTCGGAGGGGCAATGATGCTAATCCTAAGGCCATACCCGCCGCTTGTGCCGCTATTCATGATACGTCGGCGCAGCTGCCGCCGCGACCGGGCGCGGAGAGCGAGGTGTGGTCCTTGATTTCTGATGATGGCATAACCCTTCGAGGGACACATTTCTCGCCTCCACAGCCTTCTCACCGTTGGGTGATTCTCGTTCATGGATATGGGCGTGATCAGCGATTTGTCTGGGACCTGGCGTCTGCGTATTTGAAGCAGGGCTTTGAGGTATTTACACCGGATATGCGTGGGGCAGGCGAGAGCGACGGTAAGTATTTGACTATGGGCGTCAAGGAAAGTGCGGATGTGCGGGCTTGGGCGCGGCAGATTGCCGTTCGTGACAGCGGGGCAAGCATTGTGCTGCATGGCGTTTCTATGGGAGCCGCCACGGTCATGTTGGCGGCAGCGGATTCGCCCCCGCAGGTAGCGGCGTTGATAGAGGATTGCGGATACACCAGCGCCTATGAGATGTTTTCAGCCCAACTCAAGCAGTTATTTGGATTGCCTGCGTTTCCTATCATGCCGTGCGTGAACGCAGTAAGCCGGATTGAAACTGGGGCATGGCTCTCCGATGCAGCGCCTATCAATCGGATGCCGAGGCTGCCAACCCTTTTTATTCACGGAGACGCTGACAAGCTGGCTCCAGTTGGGATGGCATATGACCTTTACACGGTGTCGGAGGCGACGGTAAAGGAGATTCTTATCGTGCCCGGCGTAGGTCATGCTGATGCGAAAACTGACGCGCAGGAACTCTATTATTCGACTGTGTTTACATTTTTGGAGTCTTTAGTAGTAGATATTGGCAAATAAAGCATATCTTTTTGTGGGCAGGCATCTATTGTTCATTCAGGGATGAGGATAGTAGTAAAGAAACTGCGGATCCATTTTGACTGTCTTGGGTATAGTCGTTTGGAGAATTCTTATTTTGGGATTGTTGTACGGATACGAAATAAGACTGATAGCCGGCATTTTCTGTTACTTAGATCATAATTCTTTTACTGCAATCGGATTTTTCTAAAGCATGGACTACCAACAGGAGGGACGGTAATGGCGAAGCTGGAGTTTATATTGGGACGCGCCGGCGCCGGAAAGACGGAAGCCTGTCTGCACGAGATGTGCATAAATATGGAGCGTGAGCCTTTGGGAAACATGCTTCTTTTGGTTGTGCCAGAACATATTACGTATAAGGCGGAGAGGGAACTCATTGCACGGACGCGTGGGAGAGGAACCATGCGGGGCGTTGTTTCCGGATTTCGACGGTTGGCATGGCAGGCGTCAAAGGGAAGTCGGCTGCCCAAGATGACGGAGTTGGGGAAGCGACTGATCCTCAAGAAGATTGTCGAAAGACGTGCTGGCGAGCTTTCGGCGCTTGCCGGCGGCTCCGGGCAGAGAGGCTTTACAGGGGCGCTTTCGGAACTTGTGGAGGAATTGAAGAGCTATCACGGAACGCCGGAAGTATTGCGTGAAGCGGCGGATGCTATTGACGATTCTTATTTGAGCAGCAAGCTGGATGATATTGCTCTGCTGTACGGAGATTTTTTGAAGGAAACGGAAAATCGCTTTGAAGACGCGGAAGACCGCATGGAAAATCTTTCGAAGAACATTTTTGAGGATTCACGTTTTGCCGGTTCGGAGATTTGGCTGGATGGTTTTATTTTTTTCAATCCGCAGGAACGGGAAGTAATCCGCGCTTTTCTTAAAACGGCGGACTCGGTGCATATAACGCTGCCGTTGGAGCGGGATATTGCAATCAACGAAGATGTCAAGCCTTCGTCACTTTTTTATCGGGCGGCACATACGCTTCAACGGTTAAAACTGCTGGCGGAGGAAACGGGGATTTCTTATACGGTTCGACTGCTGGGTAAGCCGTGCCGATTTCGGTCGGGAGCAAACGGTCTTGCGGCGGTGGAACGGGGACTGTTTCGTTTTCCGGTCAGGCCGGAACGGAATATGGAAGACGCACGTGGAATACAGGTCGTTGAAGCGGCGACGCGGCGACTCGAAATGGAAGCGGCCGGCGCAGATATGATACGCCTGTGCCGTGAGAAAGGCTTTCGGTGGCGGGATATCGGGATATTGCTTCGCGACAATGAGACTTATGGGGAATTGTTGGAATTTACGTTACAGGAATATGATATTCCTTTTTTTTCGGACAGAAAGCGTGCCGGGGCGCACCATCCATTGGCTGAGCTTATTCGTTCATCACTTGAGATTTTAATAGACGGGTGGACATATGACGCCGTGTTTCGCTGCGTCAAGACGGATTTGTTGCCGTTGTCCAACGATGAAGCGGATCTGTTGGAAAACTATGTGCTTGCATTTGGCATTCGCGGGGAGCGCAGTTGGTGCAAGGAGTGGCCCTATATTCATCGGCGGTCTGTAGAGGCGGGCGTTGATGAGGAACGGCTTCGGATTGTTAATGACGCTCGGGAAAGGGTGGCCGCTCCTTTTTTGGTTTTGGCGAACGCTTTGCAGACAGAAACCGTCCGCGACAAGACTTGCGCGCTGTATGATTTCTTGATCAAGCTTCAAGTGCCGGAGAGACTGGCCGAGTGGGCGGCGGAAGCTGAGAAGGCAGGGGCACTGGAAGAAGCCCGGGAACATCGTATGATTTGGGGAAAGGTAACGGAACTGCTGGACCAAATGGTATCTGTCAGCGGCGAAGAAAGGCTCTCGCTTTCTGATTACGCGGAGCTTTTAGCGGACGGACTGGACGCTATGGAATTGTCGCTGATTCCCCAAACGATTGACGCCGTGACAATCGCCTCTTTTGACCAAAACAGCCTGAATAATATCCGTGCGCTTTATATCTTAGGAGCAAACGAAGGCATTATGCCCAAGCGTCCGTCTGCGGGGGGGATTCTGTCAGAGGCAGATCGAGCTTTGCTGTCCGTGCAAACGGGAAAAGCGCGGATTGAGCTCTCCAAAACAGCGGAGGAGGAAAGCTGCGGCGAAAATTACCTGCTGTATCATGGTTTTACGGAGGCACGGGAATATCTTTGGGTCTCATATGCCCTGGCGGACAGCGAAGGGAAGGGAATCGGCCGTTCGTCGATCGTAACGCGCCTTTTGAAGCTGTTGCCTGCATTAGAACTGCAGGCGGTGCCCTTGGAAGGGATGACGAGAGAGCAGGAACAGAAGCTTTTGTTTGCGGCGGGAAAACAAGCTGTTTCCCGTCTCGTTCCTACACTCCGGGAATATGCTGCTTCTCCTGGAATCAGGGGACGGGGCGAATGGGGGGCGGTTTATAATTGGGCGCTCGACAATGCATATGAGCGGTTATTCCATGTTGTCCAAGGGATTTATGCGTCTCAGTCCGAAGAAACGCTGAATTCTGAATCGGCTAAGCGTATATTTGCGCCCGACAATAGACTTGTCGGAAGCATAACACGCTTCGAGTGCTATTATAAGTGTCCGTTCTGGCATTTTGCCCAATATGGGCTTCGATTGGAGGAACGGGAGGAATATGGCTTTCGGCCGATGGACCTCGGCACAATGCTGCATGACTTGATGCGGAAATACGGCGAGACTTTGCGCAAGGAAGGACGGTCATGGGCGGACGTCTCGGCAGATGAGCGCGCTGCGTTTGTTCGGGAGACGATTGAGGAAACGGTTGTACAGGAGAAAAACGGAATCCTCATGAGCACGGCTCAATACAAGAATTTGGTTTCCCGTATTGCGGATACTGCGGAGAGTTCCATTGCCCGTCTTTCAAGATGGGGCGGCGTCAGTGCATTTTTGCCGCGCTATTTTGAGATGTCTTTCGGGGAAGGAAAAGCAATGGGAGAAGTTTTGGCCTGCGAGTTTCCCCGGCAAGGCGTGAAATTGGACGTCGTCGGACAAATTGATCGGATCGACTGCGGGACTGTTGAAAGTGAAGCAGGGAAACGCAAGTCATATTTTTTGGTTATAGATTATAAGACGGGCGACGAAGAACTTTCGCTGCAAGAGGTTTATTATGGGGTGCGGCTGCAGCTGTTAACGTATCTTGCGGCTGCAAGGCAATTCTTTATGCGCCGAGGAAAAAACGCTGGTATGATTCCTGCAGGAATGCTTTATTGCATGCTGAAAAATCCTGTTGTTGCCGAGAGCGGCAAAATAAGCCGCACGGATGCCGAAAACAAATTGCTGGACAAGCTTCGGATGAGAGGATGGCTCTTGAACGACGCGAACGTCATCAAGAGTATAGACGATGCGGCGAAATTTATCCGTATTAAGTTGAACAAGGATAAAACGGATATCGACGGAAGGTACAAAAAAAATACCAAGAATGAACAGGAATTTGACGTGTTGACGGCATACGCGCTGAAAAAATTGCAGGATGCAGGGGAGCACGTGCTCTCCGGCGATATAAAGATACAGCCGTTTCGGACGAAAAAGAAAAGCGCGTGTAAGTTTTGCCCGTATCGGGACGTATGCGGTTTCGAGGAAAAATATCATGATGTTTCCAAGTTTAATTTGGACGACGCGGAGATTCTCATGGCAAAAATGAATGAAGAACAGAAAGGAGGGGTATAACGATGGGTAAAGACAATGGCGCTCCTTCGGCTGGGCAGCTTCGGGCCATGACGGAAAGCGGTCGGAATTTGCTTGTCTCTGCAGCGGCAGGCTCAGGAAAAACTTTCACGTTGGTAGAACGGATTATCCAAAATATTGAAAAAGGGAAATATCGTGTTGACGAGTTGCTGATTGTAACTTTTACAAACGCGGCGGCAACGGAAATGCGTGAACGCATTGAGAAAAAATTGATGGATAAAATTGAGAGTCATCCGGAAATAGCGCGCCAGCTCGTTTTGCTTCCAAACGCTTCTATTTCTACGATGCACGCTTTCTGTCAAAGACTGATTCGGGAAAATTTTGCTGTGGCGGACGTCGATCCGAAATTCCGCCTTGTCAATGAGCAGGAACGGGAATTGATGCGGCAGAGCGTCGTCCGGGAACTGTTTGAGCGAATGTATGAAAAACAGGATGAGGCATTTTTGCGTTTTGCCCGCCATTACGGTTCGGATCGCAACGATGAAAATCTTTATGCCATGGTATTGAAATTGTATGATTTTGCGGAGAGTCAGGCGGAGCCGGAGGATTGGCTTAATCATTGGGGAGAAAACGCACGCCGTCTGCAATACGATTCGATGGAAGAAGCCGAATGGTATCCGCTTTTGATACAGTCTATTCGGCGTGAACTGCGGGCGTGCCATGACGCTGCGGCGTATTTTTCCGAGCAGGCCGATCGCGACGGCATATCTACTTACGCGGAAATTTTTGAGGACGACGAGGTTTTGATTGACGGGCTTGCGCAAGCGGTGGAAACGGAGCAGTGGGAAGTGATGCAACAGGCGTTTTGCTCCATTCCTAAATTCCGGGATCTTCGTAAACCTCCGAAAATGGAAATTGCGAAAGAGACGGCGTCCTTTTACAGCGAAGGCCGCAAAAATCAAATCAAGGCTCCTTTAAGTGAGCTGCGGGAAGCTTATTTTTCCGAGGACGCGAATTCGTTGTTAGAGGATATACAGTCTGCAGGCGAGGAGTCTTCCGTGCTTTGCAGGCTCGCGATTGATTTTTTGCATGATTTTCAGGCGGCAAAACGAAAAAAAGCGGTCCTTGATTTTGACGACTTGGAGCATTATGCGCTCGACATTCTCAGTCATGAGCCTGTGTGCAATACGTTGAAACGTCGCTACAAGGAAATCATGGTGGATGAATATCAGGATACGAACGGCGTGCAGGAAGCAATTTTAGAAAAAATAACGAACGGAGCCAATCTTTTCATGGTCGGGGACGTCAAGCAGAGTATTTATCGCTTTCGTCTTGCCGATCCAACTTTGTTTATTAACAAGCAGAATGATTATCGGGCGCATGAAGAAAACGGCGTTTGCGTGGAATTGAGCGAGAATTACCGCAGCCGGGGCGAAGTCTTGGCTGCTGTTAATTTTCTATTTTCACAGCTCATGATTTACCCCGAAACGGAAATATCTTATGACGATCGAGCAGCGCTATATCCGAAGGCCGACTATCCCGCAGCACAGGAATTCCCAACTTTTGCATGTGCGCCTGTGGAGTTGCTGCTGGTCGGCGGTCATGAGGAGATGGATGAGGACGAGGCCGACGATATTCGCGGATTTGAGGCGGAAGCTGTATTGATTGCTCAGAAACTTCGCGAATTAAAGGACAGCGGCATTTCCATTTACGACAAGGAGGAGCGCGTTTATCGTCCGTTGCGTTGGAGAGATACGGCAATTCTGCTGCGGGCGGCGAAGGGCAAGGCGCAAACTCTTTGTGAGAAATTGCGGGAAGCTGAGATTCCGGCCTACGCAGAGGCGGATGCCGGATATTTTGAGGAAAAAGAAGTTAGTTTAACGCTTGCGTTGCTTGCTGTTATCGACAACGCACATCAAGATATTCCTTTAGCAGCGGTGCTTCATTCCATCATTGGGGACATGAGTGCGGAAGAATTGGCTGTCATACGCGCCAATGCCGAAGCTGGTATGGATTTTTACGCGGCGTTGTCTCGTGAGACAGAAATAGATAAGGGGAGCAAAGCTGCGCGGTTTTTGGAAAAACTTGGCCGTTGGCGTAAGCTCTCCCGGCGTGTCGGCGTGCCGGAACTGCTATGGCGGCTTTACAGGGAAACGAATTATTATGACTATGTCGGGACGCAGCCGGGCGGGCTGGTGCGGCAGGCAAATCTCCGCATGCTTGTGGATAGAGCTGCGGATTATGAAAAGACGAATTTTCGGGGCTTGTTCCGATTCCTGAAATTTATCCGACAAATGAAAGAGCGCAGTACCGATCTGTCTGTCGCGCGTACCTTGGGCGAAAAAGAGGACGTGGTGCGCATCATGACCGTGCATAAAAGCAAGGGATTGGAGTTTCCTGTGGTCATACTGGCGGATTTATCGAAAAATTTCAATCTGCAGGATGCACAGGCACGTCTTCTTATCCATAAGGAATTGGGTATTGAAATGTACTGTACCAAAGCGGAAGGAACGCTCGCTTGGCAATATCCTACCGCTGCATGGCGGATAATGAAGGAAACGATTTGCAACGAAGCTGTCGCGGAAGAATTGCGAGTCCTTTATGTCGCCCTCACGCGGGCACGGGAAAAGCTGATTCTTGTCGGCAGAGTGAAAAACGACATGACAAAAGAAGCAAAAAAGTGGTGCCGCTATACGGCGCGAAGAAATATCGCGCTGCCGGGGTACGCGGTGCTCGGCGCAAAATGCTGGTTGGATTGGATTGGTATGGCCGCTGCGCGAAGCGAAGCGGGGCGGATTCTCTGCGATATCGCTGGCGTTTCCGGGGAAGGATTTATGGATTATCCCGCGTCTTTCGGGGAACCAAATCTTGACATACAGATAGTTTCCGCAATGTCTCCTTCAAAGAAAGTCAAAGAAGAAGAATTCGACGAATGGGAGGATTGCATAAAAAGACTGCGGCCAGTCCCTATAGAAAACGACGAGCTGCTTTTGTCCATGCTGTCGTGGAAATATGCGCATTGCACCAATATTCCCGCCAAAATGACCGTGACGGAAGTAAAACGGCGTACGGAAGACATCGTGGACGCGACGGCGTTCTTGACCCCAATTCGTCCGAAAAAATCCGAATCTCTGGAAGAAGTCGTGCAGAGAGATTTTCCGCCTCCCGCATTTTTGCAGATAGACGAGATAAAAAAAGGCGGCGTGGTTTTTGGAACCTTAATGCATGACGTAATGCAGAATTTGCGTCTTGACGGTCCGCTGGAAACGAAGGATATTGAAATGCAGTTGGATTGTCTTTTGGCTGAAGGAAAAATGACCTTGGAAGAACGAGAAGCGGTTCACGTCCCTTCAATTGCGGCATTTTTTTCTTCCCCAATTGGACTACGGCTGCGGAACGCAAAACATTGCTGGCGAGAACAGCCGTTCAGCTTGTTGTTGCCTGCGCCTGAATTGAATCCGCTTGCGTCTGAGGAGGATGAGATTTTCCTGCAGGGGACTATCGATGTGTTTTTTGAAGAGTCAGACGGACGCCTGATATTGCTTGACTATAAAACAGATCGAAACACGACGCCGCAGATAATCCGGCAACGCTACAGAACGCAGATGGATTTGTATGCGCGTGCCGTTAAAGCAATTACGGGCAAGGCAGTCGATGAGATTTATATATATCGTTTGTCCGACGGCGATACGATATCTTTTGCCTCGGACGCGTTTTCTTGACATAAAAACCGTTGCCCATGTTATTGCATGAGCAACGGTTTTTCATTCTGTGTAATATTTTATTGTTATTGATTGGAGAGGGCGATAAATTCGTCGAGTTTTTTCTTAGCGGCACCATTGGCGACAAGTTCTTTTGCACGCGCTATGCCTTCAGAGAGACTGTCCGCTTTCCCTCCGATATAGATGGCGGCGCCCGCGTTCAGCATGACGACGTCGTATTTCGGGCCTTTTTTGTTTGCGAGAATGTCGCGGGCAACGGCGGCGTTTTCTTCCGGCGTACCGCCGACGATGTCGCTTTTCTTTCCACGCGTGAAGCCAAAATCTTCTGGGCGAATTTCGTAGGTTTTGTACCATCCGTCGCGAAATTCGCAAACACTCGTCGGCGCGCTGATGGATATTTCGTCTAAGCAGTCCTGTCCGTAAACGACCATGCCGCGCTTCATGCCGAGACTGATGAGAACCTTGGTCAGAGGTTCCAGCAGATAAGCGTCATAGACGCCTAAAAGCATTTGCGTTGGATGCGCCGGATTGGTAAGAGGACCTAAAATATTGAATACGGTGCGAATGCCTAATTCTTTCCGAATCGCGCCCACATATTTCATGGAACTATGGTATTTCTGTGCGAACATGAAGCAGAGGCCAATGGTTTTCAATTCTTCGACGCATTTTTCCGGCGGCTGATCGATATTGACGCCGAGGGCCTCGAGGCAGTCCGCCGCGCCGCTCTTGGAAGACGCCGCGCGGTTCCCGTGTTTGGCAACTTTTACGCCAGCGGCGGCGATGATGGGAGCCGCCGTCGTGGAGATATTGATGCTGTGTGCATGATCACCGCCGGTGCCGACGATTTCGAGCACTTCCAATCCGTGTTCGACTTTCAGTGCGTGGTCGCGCATTGCCGCCGCCGAGCCGGAAATCTCTGCGATAGTCTCGGCCTTTGTGCTTTTTGTAGAAAGCGCGGCGAGATAAGCGGCGTTTTGCACCTGCGAGGTTTCCCCGTTCATGATTTCATTCATGACGGAGTAGGCTTCGTCGTAGGAAAGGTCTTGTTTACTGACGATTTTTTCAATAGCTTCGTGAATCATGTTGTCTTGCTCCTTCTTGCTTCATATCATAGCGGATTCCTATAGGAATGCTACGCTATAAAAGTATCACCGCGCGCTTGTCTTGTCAATGAAGGAGGACGCCGAAAAATAAAATTTTATATTTGACAATGGAATTCATGTATGTTACTATATCCGCGTTCAATCAAAGCAGAGGCCACCGCTTCTCACCTGACGGCGCACAGCCGTGCGGGTTCGATATTGGGATTATTAAGGGTGGCTCTGTGCCGCTCTTTTTTCATTTTTGTTGTTAATTTATTTTTGGCGGAGGTGTGTTCTTATCAGTAAGGATAGTTTGAGAATCAATGAGGAAATCCACATCAGGGAAGTGCGCGTGACCAGCGCGACGGGCGAGCAGCTTGGCATCATGCAGACGCGGGATGCTTTGCGCCTGGCGGAGGAACAGCACCTTGATCTTGTGGAGGTGGCGCCGAAGGCGAAACCGCCGGTGTGCCGCATCATGGATTTCGGCAAATATAGATATGAACAGCAGAAACGGGAAAAGGAAGCCAAGAAAAAGCAAAAGGTCATCACTATAAAAGAAGTAAAGCTTCGTCCCAATATCGAGCAGCATGATTTTGACGTCAAGTTGAAAAACGCCTTGCGTTTTGTGGAAGAAGGCAACAAGGTCAAGGTTACGATTATGTTTCGCGGGCGGGAGATGTCCCATCAGGATCTTGGCAGGGACGTTTTGCACCGCGTTGCAGAGCGACTGAAAGACCTTGTGCTGATTGAGCGCGACGTTAAACTTGAAGGCAAAAATATGATCATGATTTTAGCACCGAGGCCGCCAAAGGCCAAACCAAAAGGAGGAGAATCATAATGCCGAAAATGAAAACCCGGAGGGCTGCCGCAAAGCGCTTCACCGTGACCGGAACGGGCGAGTTCAAACGCAACAAAGCATACAAGCGCCATATTCTTGAAAAGAAGTCCCAGAAGCGCAAGCGCAATATGCGCAAGGCCGCAATGATCACGGCGGCGGATCACGAGCGCGTGAGCCGTATGCTTCCGTATGCTTGACATTGATCGCAAATAGAATAGAGGAGGAACAAAAACATGCCAAGAGTAAAAAGCGGCGTGACAGCGCATAAACGCCATAAAAAAATCTTGAAATTAGCAAAAGGTTATCGCGGGTCGCGCAGCAAGCAGTTCAAAAAAGCCAATGAGTTGGTCATGAAGGCTCTTTATTACGCCCGCCGTGACCGTCGTGCGAAGAAGGGCGAGTTCCGTCGCCTTTGGATTGCCCGTATCAACGCCGCGGCGCGTATCAACGGTATCTCTTACAGCCGTCTTGTTTGTGGCCTTACGAAAGCCGGCGTCGAGGTCAACCGGAAAATGCTTGCGGACATTGCCATCAGCGACGCGAATGCATTTACGAAGTTGGTCGAGGTTGCAAAAGAAAATCTTTAATACACAAAAAAGCTCCCGTAAAGGGAGCTTTTTCTGTAATCTGGCATCGAAACAGGAGATTCTATGGAACGAATTGAGAGCGCGGAGAATCCGAAAATCAAACAGGCAGCCGCTTTACATATGAGAAAAGAACGGGAACGGCGGGGAGAATTTATCGCCGAAGGCGTTCGATTGACGGAAGAGGCGGCAGCGGCAAGCTGGCCTCTGCTGTTTTGTCTTGTGACGGAAGAGACATTGCAGAATGAGCGCGTGCAAGCGATTGTCGCTGTTCTGGAAAAGAATCGATGCCCGGTCTATATAGTCTCCCCGACGGCGTACAAGAAAGCATCTGCGACGAATACGCCGCAGGGGATATTATTGGCGATGAAACGAGAGACAGTTCCACTTTCATCGTTGCAGACAGAGGGCATGCAGTTTTTAGCAGTCCTGGATAAAATCCAAGATCCCGGAAACGCGGGAACCATTATACGCACAGCCGACGCCGTTGGGTGCACCGGAATTGTCGCGCTTGAAGGGACGGTAGATCTTTTCTCGGATAAAACCGTGCGGTCTTCTATGGGATCGCTGTTCCATCTTCCGATTGTTGTGCGGGCGACGCATGAGGACCTGTTTTCCTATATGCGGGAGAACCGTATTTCTTGTTTTGCATCTATGCTCGACAAGACGGCTGTTCCGTATTTTTCCGTCGATTACCGACAGCCTGTTGCCGTGGTGTTCGGGAATGAAGGAAACGGTGTTTCAGCCGAGATGGGGGAGTGTATGCCGCATGTTTATATTCCGATGGTCGGAAAAACGGAATCTTTGAATGTGGGGACTGCGGCGGCTATTATTCTCTATGAGGCTTTTAGGCAGCGTTATGCTTTGGGCGTTTGCCAGCAGAGATAAACACCCAAAATTCCCGTTTCGTTCTGGAGCGTGATGCGGTTGTCGGACGATTCAAGGCGGTTGCTGACGGCGTATGGGTTGTTTTGAGACAAAACAGCGTCGTGTAAAGGCCAATGAACGCCGTCCAGGCAAACGCCCGTGCATTGAGGAGAGAACGGAAGGAGCGAAATGCTCTTTGGGGCGGTTTGTAATTCTAATTCGACTGTGTCTGTGTCGTGCAAAAAAAACATACATTCACAATCGTCTGCGATGCAGCCTTGGAGCTTTGTCCCGGCGAACGAATACAACAGGCTGAAAAGATGGTCAAAGCGGCCTCCGAAACCGCCTGTCAAAATGATAAATTCGTCTTTGTTTCCATCATTGAAACGGGCAAGCGCCAGCTGCGTGTCCGTTTTGTCTTTTTCGACGGGGAATTGACTGATCTCGACGTCGAGAGTGCGTATCCATTTCCGCGTGTCGGTGCTGATACTGTCGCAATCGCCGATGAAAACCGAAGGAACGAGTCCTGCGGCGCGGCAGGCATCGGCGCCATGGTCAATGCAATATACAGCGCGATTGATTGCTGCGGTTTGAAGCCACGAAACGGCAGGAGGACGGCCTCCCGCTATGAGCAAATATTCTTTCCGAATTTTGTAATGGCTAAAATATAATTGAAGATTTGGCAGGGAAATGACGGAAGGATAACGAATCATAAAAAACAGCTCCTTTTTCGCAACTTTGATTGTAGCATAAATTTATGAAAATGCGTCAGTCAAGGAGGGATGATATGTGAAAAAAGATCCGTACCGTTATCGCGAGTTGATTGCGGAATTAAACGATCTGGTATCGAACGGAGATCTTTTGCCTGTGGATGAAATCCAAGTTTTGAGGGATATTTCCGCATATCGCGACGGATATCATCCAATCATTGCCTGGTATTATAATCGGGAAGATATGGCGGATATTGCTGACGAAGTTTTGGAAAGTCTGGAAGACCTTGACGGCCGTGCAACTTTTCGGCATGCCAACCCAGAAGAGGTTGCGGATATGTTGCAGTATGTGGTTGACACGCCCGATTTAGTTACGGTAAAAGTTTCCGATGTGTTGCGTGAATTGTGGGAGCAATGCCGCGGGACGTGACGGAGGCTATTGCGGAGTGGGTATTGCATCCACCCAAAAGAATTTGCTACTTCCGTAAGATATGCTATAATTGAAAACAATAGCGGCTTTTCGCCGTTGATGGAAGCAAGATGCCGAATGCTTGTATTTCTGTTATAAGGAGATTTCATGATGAAAAATGCAAAGCCGGTCTACGTCATCGGGCATCGTAATCCGGACACGGATTCTATTTGTTCTGCGATAGCTTATGCTGCGCTGAAGCAAAAGGAAGGGGAAAATGCAATCGCGGCGCGGGCAGGCCAAATCAATTCGGAAACGCAATACGCGCTGGATTACTTTAAAGCGGAAGTACCGACACTGATCGTGGATTTATATCCTCGCGTCAGGGATATTATGCTGGACTGCACGGCGGTGGTCAAGGAAACGGATAATCTGCGTTATCTTGGCCGTGTGCTGCAGGAAAATAATCTCCGTTCCATTCCGGTCATGAACGACGATGGGCGTATGGTCGGCATCGTTACCGTGAGCGATTTGGCGCAGCGGTATTTTGAAGAACTGAATATGCAAGATCTCGGGGAATCCTCCGTTTCATTGAAAGCAGTTGTGGACATCATCGAGGGAGAAGTTGTCGTCGAGGGCGACGAAAGCGCGGTTGTCAGCGGAAAGGTACATATCGCGGCGGGAAGTAAGACGACCATCAAAAAATGGGTCGCGGCAGGCGACGTCGTCCTTGTCGGGGAAGGGCAATATGCATCCATGCAGGAATGCCTTTTGCATAATATCGCCTGCTTGATCGTCACGAATAACGGTAATATTCCGGAAATCGTCAAGCAGGACGCGCGCCGTACCCATGCGATAATTGTCCGCACTCCACTCGACACGTTCACGGCGGCCCGATTGATTAACCAAAGTATCCCGGTTGGCCATATCATGCAAAAAAAATTGACCGCTTTCGAGTCGCATCAATTATTGAGTGATATCCGGGGCACGATTGAATCCTCTAAATTCCGCAACTATCCGGTAGTGGACAACGAAAAGCTCGTTGGCATCGTCAGCCGCGACAAGCTTATGCTTCCCGACCCCGAACGCGTCATTTTGGTCGATCATAATGAACGCGGGCAGGCGGTGGAAGGGATTGAAAATGCGAAAGTTTTAGAGATTGTCGATCATCATCGTTTGGGCGGCATGAAAACCGGTGAGCCTATTTACATTCGGGAAGAGCCGGTTGGATGCACCGCTACGATTATCGCGAATATGTATTGGCAAAAAGATATAGAGATTCCCGCCCAAGTGGCCGGACTGCTCCTTTCCGCGATTATTTCCGACACTGTGCTTTTCAAGTCGCCGACGTGCACGGGCTATGATAAGATTACGGCTGAGAGGCTGGCAGAGATTGCCGACGTCGAGATTCAGAAATACGGCATGGAGCTTCTGAAAGCCGGCGCCAGCATCGGGGATATGACGCCCGCGGATATTGCGAAAAATGACAACAAGGAATTCCAGATTGGCGACTATCGTATTTTGGTCAGCCAGATTTCCGTTATGGATTTGAAAGACGCCTTGAAGATGAAAGCGGAACTCTTGAAGAGCATGAATGGGATTTGCTCTTCGGAAAAATTCGATATGTGCCTGCTGATGATAACGGATATTTTGCAGGAGAGCACGGAGCTTCTTTATGTGGGGTCGCCGAAACCTTTAATCGGCTTGGCGTTCAAAAAGGACGCTTCCGGCGATTCGATTTTCCTTCCGGGTGTCATGTCTCGGAAAAAACAGATTATACCGCCTCTTACGGAAGCGGTGCAGCGTATGCCGAAATGATTTCAGAAGGCCGCCCATGTTGCATGCGGCGGTCTTTTATTATGAGTAGGGGAGACAGGTTGATTTTGGATACAATATTGAAAGACTTGAACCCAATGCAGCGGAACGCTGTCGAGCATTTGGCAGGACCACTCCTCGTCATGGCAGGCGCCGGTTCTGGCAAGACGAAGGTTCTGACCTGCCGAATTGCCAATCTGTTGGAGCAAGGCGTCGCGCCGTATCGGATTTTGGCGATTACGTTCACGAACAAGGCTGCGGCGGAAATGCGGGAACGCGTGGACCGTCTTGTGGGAAGCGCGGCAAAAGATATTTGGCTCAGCACGTTCCACTCTTTTTGCGCCCGGTTGCTTCGCTATGAAATTGAAGCTTTGAACGGCTATAATAAAAATTTTGTCATTTACGACGCTTCGGACAGCAAGACAGTCGTCAAACAATGCTTGAAGGATTTGAATTTAGACGAAAAACAGTATCCGCCCAATCAGATCCAAGCGAATATTTCCGATGCAAAAAATCAGATGATGCTGCCGGACGCGTTTGCTCGTACAGCAGATAATTTCCATCGCCAAAAGATCGCCGAAGTCTATGCGATGTATCAAAAGGTCTTACGGCAGAACAACGCGCTGGATTTTGACGACCTTTTGTTGCTTGCTGTGCAGTTGCTTCAAGAGAATAACGAGGTTCGGGAAAAATACCAAACCCGGTTTCAGTATATTTTGGTGGATGAGTATCAGGATACGAACGGCGCGCAATATCTGCTGACCAAGATTTTAGCGGAGAAACATAGAAATCTTTGTGTCGTCGGGGACGCGGATCAGTCGATTTACGGTTGGCGCGGTGCGGATATCCGAAACATACTGGACTTTGAAAAGGATTATCCAGACGCGGCGACAATCCGGCTGGAGCAGAATTATCGCTCGACGAAGACTATACTGGCGGCGGCGAACGCCGTCATCGAAAACAATCAGAACCGAAAGCCGAAAAAACTTTGGACGCAGAACGCCGAGGGCGAGCCGATTCACACTTACTGTGCGCTGAATGAAAGGGAAGAGGCCGGTTTTATCGCGCGGGAGATTATCCGACTGCATCGGGAAATGGGGATTTCTTACGGAGATATTGCCATCCTCTACCGGACAAATGTGCAGTCCCGCGCCATTGAGGAAGGATTTATGCGCGAAGGCCTCCCTTATACCATGGTCGGCGGGTTGAAGTTTTACGACAGAAAAGAAATACGCGATCTGGTCGCGTATCTTCATGTGATTTTTAATCCCCTCGACGCCGTCAGTTTGCTGCGGATTATCAATGTTCCAAAACGCGGGCTGGGTGGGACGAGTATGGCTCGCTTGAATGATTACGCGGCAGCCAACGGGATGAGCCTGTTTGACGTAATCACCAGTCCGGAAGTGCTTTCCAGCATTCCCGGCGTAACGGCAAGGACAAAAACACCGCTGGAAGCTTTTTCAATCATGATGTTTGATTTGCTCGCCCGCCAAAATACGACGCCGCTTTCGGATTTTATTGAGCAAGTGCTGGATGCGTCTGGATATATTCGGGCATTGGAGGCCGACGAAAAACCGGAAAACAGGGCTCGTGTGGAAAACTTGCGGGAATTTATCGGCGTGGCAAAAGATTTTGAGAGCACAAGTGAGAATCCGTCTTTGGAAGAATTCCTGAATCATATTGCCTTGATTTCCGATATAGACGATACGGATTTTGCCGACGAAAGAGTGACGTTGATGACGCTTCACGCGGCGAAGGGATTGGAATTTTCCGTCGTATTCCTGACGGGCATGGAGGAAGGGATTTTCCCTCATACGCGCGCTCTCATGGAGTTTTCGGAATTAGAGGAAGAGCGGCGTGCCTGTTATGTGGGAATTACTCGGGCGCAAACCAAGCTTTATTTAACGTATGCGCGACAGCGGATGATTTACGGAAATATTACTTCGTTCCCGCCGTCCCGGTTTTTGAATGAGATTCCGGCGTCATGCACAGAGGAAATCGGAATGAGGAGTCTGCAGACGGGGAACATGGTTCGCGGCGGCAATTTTGGGAAGGGTCGATTGTCGGGGGCAAAGTCGGCGTATGAGATTCTGCAGGGAATGGAACGGGAAAGAGCGGATACAGCGTCGCCTATTCCGGTTAAGAAGGAGACCAGTTCGCACGGAACGATTCGGCCGGATTTGAGCATTCGTTGGCGCCCCGGTGACAAGGTGCGGCATGGAGCATGGGGGATTGGAACAGTAATTTCTGTAGAGGGCAGCGGGGAAGAGGCCATGCTGAAAATCGCGTTCCCAGACCGAGGCATTAAAGGCCTGATGCAGAAATACGCGCCGATTTGCCGCGCGGACTGACAAATGGTATAATCAATCTGTTTATGGTATGGAGAAAAACTGTGTTGGGATGGTGATACACGATGGCGAAAGTTACGCAGCAGGATTTGGATATGGTCGCAGTGTTGTCACGGCTGGAGGTAGCCGAGCAGGACAAGGAGAAGTATCTTGGGCAGCTCGACGCTTTCTTGCAGTACGTAGATAATCTTGCGGCTTTGCAGACGGACGAAGTGGAGCCGTTGGCGCACGTTTTGCCGATCAACAATGTTTTCCGTGAGGATACGGTACGGCCTTCCTTGGATCGTGAGATGGCGTTGTCGAACGCGCCCTTACAGGAGGATGGATATTTCAAAGTGCCAAAGATTTTGGAAGATTGATATTGGGAGGACAGACCGTGAAACTGTATAATAAATCGGCGCATGAATTGCATGAAATGCTTGTCGGCAAGGAAATATCCTCGAAGGAATTGACTGAGGCCGTTCTTGCACGAATGGATGAGACGGAAGACAGAATACACGCCTATATTACGGAAACACGCGATATGGCTTTGAGTCAAGCCGCCGCTGCGGACGAGAGAATTGCTCGGGGCGAGCAGATTTCTTATTTTGAGGGCATTCCGGGGGTAATCAAAGACAATATCTGCACGAAGGGCGTAAAGACAACGTGCGCCTCGAAGATGCTGGAGAATTTTGTTCCGCCTTATGACGCGACGGTTATGAAACGTTTGGAAACAGTCCGGCCGGTCATTTTGGGCAAGGCCAATATGGACGAATTCGCGATGGGTGGCTCTACGGAAAATTCCGCGTTTTATCCGACGCGCAATCCTTGGAATGCCGAGTGCGTTCCGGGAGGAAGTTCCGGCGGCAGTGCTGCGGCGGTGACAGCCGGCAGCGCGATTTGGGCTTTGGGCTCCGATACCGGCGGATCGATTCGTCAGCCGGCTTCCTTCTGCGGTGTTGTCGGCATGAAGCCGACCTATGGGCGCGTTTCACGCTATGGGCTCGTCGCCTTCGCGTCTTCCTTGGATCAGATTGGGCCTGTGACGCGCGACGTAACCGATTGCGCTCATCTTTTGCAGGCGATTGCCGGGCATGACGAGCAGGATTCCACTTCCAGCGCGTCGGAAGTGCCTGATTTTACGAAATCCTTGGTGCAAGACGTCAAAGGGCTAAAAATCGGTATCCCGAAAGAATTTTTCGTTAAAGGAATGGACGCTGAAGTTGAACAGGCAGTTCGTCAGGCCATTGATAAACTGCAAGCGCTTGGCGCGGAGATACAGGAAATTTCTTTGCCGCATACGGAATATGCGATTTCCGTTTATTATTTGATTGCCCCGGCGGAGGCGGCGACGAACCTCGAACGCTACGACGGCGTAAGCTATGGCGCGCGCGTGGACGGAGCGGACGTGGTCGAAATGATGACGAAAACGCGCAGCGAAAAGTTTGGGGAAGAAGTCAAACGCCGTATTTTGATTGGAAACTACGCGCTGTCGGCAGGATACTATGACGCCTATTATCTCAAGGCGCTTAAAGTACGTCGGTTAATCAAAGAAGATTATGACAAGGCTTTCGAAAAAGTTGACGTTATTGTAACGCCGACCGCGCCGACGCCCGCTTATCGAATCGGCGCGATGACCAACGACCCGTTGAAGATGTATTTGCAGGATATTTACACGGTGCCGTTGAATCTCGCAGGACTTCCGGGCATCTCGGTTCCCTGCGGCTACAGCCGTGAAAAGCTGCCTATCGGGCTTCAGATTATCGGAAAGCCGTTGGACGAAGCTACTGTTTTGCGTACGGCGTATACCTATGAACAAAGTCAGGAGTTTTACAAGGACATGGCGGAAACGGAGGCGCAGGCATGAAATACGAAGCTGTTATCGGCTTGGAGATTCACAGCGAGCTGAAAACAAACACCAAAATTTTTTGCGGCTGCGCGACAACTTTCGGCGCGGAGCAAAATACGCATGTGTGCCCTGTTTGCCTCGGGCTTCCCGGCGTTCTGCCTGTGATTAATCGCCGCGTCGTGGAATTCGCCATCAAAGCAGGCATTGCGCTGAATTGCACCATTAACAAGTTCAGCAAATTCGACCGCAAGAATTATTATTATCCTGATCTTCCGAAAAACTTCCAGACGTCTCAGTACGACCTGCCCATCGCTGAGCACGGCTATGTCGATATTGAGACGGAAAAAGGAAAGAAACGGATTCGTATTACGCGTATTCACATGGAAGAGGACGCGGGAAAATTAGTTCATGCCGGAACGACGATCAAGGATTCCTCTACGTCAAATGTGGATTATAACCGTACCGGCGTGCCTTTGATTGAAATCGTTTCCGAGCCGGACATGTCCACGCCTCAGGAAGCCCGCGCTTATATGGAAAAAATTAAGTCCATCCTCGAATATATCGACGTCTCGAATTGCCGGATGGAAGAAGGAAATCTTCGCGCCGACCTGAACGTCTCGCTGCGTCCTGCGGGAACGGATACGCTGGGCACGAAGGCGGAAATGAAGAACATCAATTCGTTCAAGGCCGTGGAGGACGCTTTGACTTACGAGATTGAGCGGCAGGAGGAAATCCTCGAGGACGGCGGTCATATCGTCCAAGAGACGCGGACTTGGGATCCGAACCGAGGCATTACGCTTTCCATGCGCACAAAAGAAACCGCGCAAGATTACCGTTACATGCCGGAGCCGGATCTCGTCCCAATCATTACAACGGACGAGGAAATCCAAGCATATCGAGACGGTCTGCCCGAGCTGCCAGACGCCCGTCAGGCGCGGCTGGAAAAGGAATACGGGCTCTCTTCTTACGACGCGGGAATCATCACATCATCTCGGGCGATGGCGGAATATTTTGACGCTGTTGTGGCGGAAGGAGCCGATCCTAAGCTTTCCGCAAATTGGATTATGGGCGATTTATCGAAAAATCTTAACCAAGAGGGAATAGATATTAAAGATTCTCCGGTGGAAGCAAAACGTCTTGGCAAGATGATTCAACTGATTGAAAAGGGAACGATTTCCTCGAAAATCGGTAAGGAAGTCTTCAAGACGATGTGGGAATCGAAAGACGATCCAGAAAAGATTATTCAGGATAAAGGCCTTGTGCAGATTACGGACACGAAAGAGCTGGAAGCCATCGTCGACAATGTGATTGCAGCAAATCCTAAACCGGTTGCTGATTATAAATCCGGAAACAAAAAAGCGATTGGCGCTTTGGTCGGGCAAATCATGAAACAGACGAAGGGAAAGGCAAATCCGCAGCTTGTCAATCAGCTTTTGGCGCAGAAATTGGCATAATGACAGGAATGACTTGCCAAAGATTGGACAAGCCTTCTGTTTCATGCTATAATAATTTCCGCTGAAAAATTGCGCTCGTAGTCCAGTGGATAGGACGTTAGCCTCCGGAGCTGAAAGCGTGGGTTCGACTCCCGCCGAGCGCACCATATTTGTAAGTTTGACGCTGTTGAGTTTTTGACGGCGTCTTTTCTTTTTGGAATCTTATTGTATACATGTTGAGACGGCGGTTCCGCTGTGGACAAACACAGAAAATCATTGTATAATGGAGCGAAATTTGTGGAAAACTAAGAGCGGATAAAATAAATGTCTTTTCTGAAAGGAAACGCATCCGCTTAAAAATCTGTTTCTATAGGAGGAACGATATGAGCCTGATTGTGAAAAAATTCGGCGGCAGTTCGGTCGGAAGCACGGAAAAAATACTTGCTGTGGCAAAACGAATCTTGGCCGAAAAGGAGCCAAATGACCAAATTGTCATGGTTGTATCGGCCATGGGGGACACGACGGATGATTTGATCGCGCTGGCAAAACAGATCGATGACGATCCGTACCGTTTTGAGCGGGAAATGGATATGCTGCTCACCACCGGCGAGCAGGTTTCTATCGCATTGCTGACTATGGCGTTTCGCAGTCTGGGGCAAAAAGCGATTTCTTTGACCGGCGCACAGGCGGGTATGCACACAAATTCTGTGCATACGAAAGGGAAGATTCTTGATATTCAGCCCCAACGTGTGAAAGAGGAACTCAACAACGGAAATGTCGTCATAGTGGCAGGCTTTCAAGGCGTCGATATCTTGGGCGACCCAGTCACATTGGGACGCGGCGGTTCGGATACGTCAGCGGTTGCGCTTGCTGGCGCGCTCAAGGCAGACAGTTGCGAAATCTATACGGACGTGGACGGCATTTATTCGGCGGACCCGCGTATTGCTCCAGATGCGCGCCGCATGAAGGAAATCACATACGATGAAATGCTGGAGATGGCGCGTCTCGGCGCAGGCGTCATGCAGCCGCGTTCGGTTGAGATGGGCAAGCATTTCAATATACCTATCCATGTACGTTCGACATTTACGACAAAACCGGGCACAATGATTAGGGAGGCATATACGATGGAAGAAAAAGAATTTGTTATTCGGGGCGTGGCACATGACGAAAAAGTCGTCAAAATAGCGGTTCTTGGTATTCCGAACAATCCGGGAATTGCCCATCAGATTTTTTCCACTTTGGCGGAGGCTCATATCGTTGTGGATATGATTGTCCAGAGTATCCGAAACATTGAAAATAATATTACGGATATGGTCTTCACGATTGCTGCAGATGATCTTTCGAAGGCACGTCCGATTGTCGATAAGGTGGCGAATGATTTGAACGCCATCGCCGTCCTTGTCGAAGACGACGTCGCGAAAGTGTCCATCGTGGGCGTAGGGATGCTTGGCAATCCTGGCATAGCCGCAAGGATGTTTGGAGCTTTGGCTGAAGCGAATATCAATATCGACGTAATCAGCACTTCCGAAATCAGCATTTCCTGCCTGGTGAAAGCCTCTGCTATAAAAGAAGCCGTTAATGCGATTCATAACGAATTTTTTCCGAAAAAAGACTGATTAATAATATATTGTATACATTTCAAATATCGCAGGATTATTAAAACATTGGTAGAATCTATTGCTTGTTTAATGATTTAATATTGTTGCAAAGGGGTTTTCAAAATGCAAACGAGTATGGCGGCGGCTCATGCCGTTGGAAAGAATCTGAGCGACGCGATTTTTGGAGCGAGCGCTGCGGCAAAGGCCGCGACTGCGAAATATGGTGCGGAAAAAGTTACCAACGCGACAATTGGCGCCATTATTGACGAGCAGGAAAAGCTCGCCTGCATTCCCACGATGGAAAAGGTGTTCCGTTCTTTGCCGATGACGGACGTCATCGATTACGCACCGATTGCGGGCTTGCCGGATTACTTGAATGCGGTACAGGGCCTGACGTTTGCCGACCAGAAGCCGGACGGATATGTGGCGGCTGTGGCTACGGCCGGTGGAACAGGGGCAGTGCATCATGCGATTGCGGATTATTCCGAAATCGGGGATGAGGTATTGACCTCTGATTGGTATTGGGGTCCATACAGCGCGTTGTGCCGGGAGGGCGGCCGCAAGCTGACTACGTATCAGCTCTTTGATGAGCATCAGAATTTCAATATCAACAGCTTCCGCGACAAAGTCGAGAGCCTTCTCAAAAAACAAAATTCTTTGTTGATTATTATCAATACGCCGGCGCATAATCCGACAGGCTACAGTCTCTCGGAGGAAGATTGGGCGCAGGTGCTTGACGTCTGCAAGACGGAAGCTAAGAAAGGCGACAAGAAGGTCAGTATTCTCGTGGACGTCGCTTATATCGACTATGCGGGCGAAAAAAATGAAGCGCGGAAATTCATGAAACAATTCGGCGGGCTTCCCGACAACATGTTGATTATGTTCGCATTCAGCATGTCGAAGGGATATACGATGTACGGGCAGCGCACGGGCGCGATTATCGGTCTGTCCTCGAGCAAGGCCGTGATTGACGAGTTCGCGCAGATCGTGAAATTCTCCAGCCGCGCGACCTGGTCGAACATCAACCGCGGGGCGATGACCGTCTTGACCAAGATACAACAGGACGCGGCGCTCCTCGCTCAATTCGAGAAGGAGCGGGAAGAACTTTATCAGACGATTCGCAAGCGCGGCGCTATTTTCATGGATGAAGCGAAAGCGTGCAAATTGAACGCGCTGCCGTATAAGGCCGGATTCTTTATCTCGATTCCGGCGGCGGATCCAAGCGCGGTTTGCAATAAACTGCACGACGACCTGATTTTTGCGGTTCCGTTGAAAATGGGCGTACGCGTGGCCGTTTGCGCGGTTCCGATTGCAAAAATGCACGGCATGGCGGAAAAGATAAAGAAAGCGCAAGACGCAATTTAAACTTAATATAAGCACATAATAAAAGAAGTCGGCTGCAATCCATGTGAGCAACCGACTTCTTTTATGTCTTTTATTTACTTCCGATAATTTATACTTATCGGAACTAATGCGTATTGGTTTTAGACAGCGTTATATTTCTTTATTGCACCAACCCAGTCGGCCTGGTAAAAGGCTCGCTGGTGTCAAGATGTCCGGCAATGGTTTCGATACGCTCCCCTTCTACCGTAATCAGCACGCGTTCAATCTCAGGAAATTCTGTCATCGTATTTACAAGGGCGCTGACAAGCATCTGTTCGCCGGTGGAGCCGCCTACGAATTTGTGCGTCAGTTCTTTGCTGAAATCTACCGTCACAAGATTGCCGGTGACTTTCACGCTGCGAACCGTGACGCCTTTCGGGAAAATATTGATAAGTCCCGGCTCTTTCGTTCCGGCGACAAGTTCTTTCGCAGCCTGCGTATATTTGTCGTCGGAGGGTACGTTGACTTTCACAGGCTGTAAGCCGTCGCCCGCTTCATTGGGGAAATAGAGCTTGATTTCCGTTTGGGTGGATACGATTTTTGGGTTTTCCGGGGCAACAGGATTCTTCGTCTGTTGATTAGTTGCCGCAGGAGGATTCTGTACCTGCCCCGTTTTTTTCTCTTCGTCGCATCCTGCCGACAAAAGCAGTACGGCCGTCATCAAGGCAACCAACGTCGCGCTTCTTGTCTTCATCATTATGCATCGCCCTCTGTTCTGTGTTTTTCTTTAATCAGGTACCACTGGCGGCGAAATAATTCGCGAGCCCTTCCGCAATTCCCTGTGCCATTTCATTTTGGAAATCTTCGTCTGCCAGCAGATTGCCTTCCACATAATTGGTGATGAAAGCAAGCTCGACTAAAGCGGCCGGCATTAAAGAATGGCGGCAAACGTAAAAGCGCGCTTCATGTACCCCACGATCCCGCCGATCGCCATGCAGGATCATCCCTTCCTGGAGATTTTTCGCCAACAGGGCGTCAAGCCATGTTTTGGGATAATAATAAGTTTCGGTACCGTTCGATGAAGCACTTGTATACGCATTACAATGAATGCTTAAAAATACGTCAACATTCGGCGTATAGCTTCCATAATTAACACGCGCCTGAAGTTCCTGTGAGTCGGTGGCCGTCGGGCCGTAAACATCCCGGTCATCCTCGCGTGTCATTACGACGGTGACGCCTGAATTTTCGAGAATATCCCTGACTTTTTGAGAAACTTCCAACGTAATGTCTTTTTCGCGAAGACCTCCGACGCCGATGGCTCCCGTATCTGAACCGCCGTGGCCGGGGTCGATGACAATCGTGCGTCCCTTCAGACCAGCTACATGCCCTCGGCGCCCGCCTTCGCCGTAAAGCTCAATAATCAGACGATGCGGTTTTCCGGCGCGCCGGTCTTTTTCCAGCGTATAAACACGATAATTGCGTTCTTCCGCTGGGGTTTGCATTCCTACCGTGATACGAAGCTTTTTCCCAGTTTCCAGAAAACGGAGCGTTTTCGCGTATTGCCTGTCTAACAGTATTTCCGAACGGACGTCTCCTTTTTCCGCATGATCGACGTCAATGGTCAATCGGTTCGGATTCAGGATTCCGTCGCCTTTCACGACATAATCGTTAATCGGACCGTTCATTCCGATTTCGATACGCAGAAAGCTTTGCCGACCCTCCGTGACTACCTGCGACTGGAAGGAAGTCACTCTTCGTGTGGGGGCTGCCAAAGCCAGCGAAGGAATCAACCACAGGCAGAAAACGACAAGCCAAAGCAGCTGTTGCCGGCAGCTCATGTTTTTCACGGTCGATACCCCCTTATCTTATTCAGTAAAGACGCCGATTCGTTCAGTGCGTTTTTTGTCGCTTCTGCGTCGAATGAAATATTCATGCACAAATAGTCCCCTTCATTCAAGTCTTTTGGAAGTTCTGACGTCGGGAAAATAACCTGCTGCTCGTTTTTGCCTACAAGCAGCACTGCGTTTTCACCTTCGAAACGGTCAATCACCGCCATCGTCATATTGCTCTTCCCCACTTTTATTCCATCGTTGTTTCGTTTTTTTCTCCGCGTTCCGGCTGTACGGTATAGGTTTTTCCGTCTGTTCGAACCGTAATAGTTCCATTTTTATCAGTACGATAATAATCCATTTCGTGAGCTTTGTATCTGTTCAGCACGGACGGGTGCGGATCGTGATAATCGTTATTTTCTCCACAGGAAATCAGTACGTCGTCGGCATCGACCGCTTGCAGGAACGACTCGCAGGAGGAGGTTTTGCTTCCATGATGGCCGGCCTTCAATATGCGGCATCGAAGTTCTCCAATCTCATGCCTCTTCAAAATGCCTTCTTCTGTCGGGATTTCCGCATCGCCGGTCAGCATCATTGAAAAATCCCCGTATTCTATACGCATGACAAGCGAATTTAAATTCAGGTTCAGCTTGCCGTTTTGCATGCCCCGTTCGTCTACCATCTGTTGCGTCGGGCTCAGCACATGAAGCGCAGCTCCGTCGCCTAAGTCAAGGTTGTCTCCGTCCCGAAGGGGCTGATATGGTATCTTTTTCTTTTGAATTGTTTTCAGGTACTCCCGATAAATATTCGTCGTAGTCGGCTGGCCGTTGTCGTAAACTGCTTTGACGTCACACCGGCGGAATATTTCCGCCGCTCCTCCGAGATGGTCGCGATGAGGATGCGTGATAATCAACTTGTCCAATCGGCGTACGCCTTCTTTCTTCAAGGCGTCGCGAAGCCGATGAATTTCACTGGAGTCTCCGGTATCAACCATTACTGTTTGTTCCGGCGTGCGAATCAATATCGCGTCGCCTTGTCCGATGGCCAATATCTTGATCGTGACGCCCGATTCCTGCGGCTGCGGAGAAGACAATCCCCTATTCCCCAACCAATCCATTGGAAATCCGCACGCGGGGAAAAGAGCTGAAAATAACGCCAAAAAAAGAATCCAGACAGCTTTTCGCATGTCGTTAATTGTCCTTCCCGTCAAAGTTCCGGTTCAGCCGTATGAAATAGATACGGACGAGCAGGAACAGAAACCACATGAGATATGAGGTCATGTAGATGACGTCGATAAGCGTGACGTTGGAAAAATCGACTTTAGAAATCACAATGCCCCCGACAATCATGATGACAAAATCAAGCGGATGAATCCATTTGAATAATCTTCGGAATAAATCAAGGGGCGATTTCTTCTTTTCTTCCTTGTCGGGTACCTCAGATGTTTCCGGCACGGGAATCGGCTGCGGACGATTTGCATGTTTTCTGTGGCTCATATGCTATTTCTCTGCCTTTCCTTCATGAGAACCGCCTCCAACCCTTAGCAGCTTTTAATAGTATACGTGAACAGTCCTCAAAAAGCAAATATCTACAGGATTCTTTCAGGAAATAATTGAATATGTTCCTATATAAAGCCATGTCTGACGAAAAAATATGAGGCAAAGGCATAAAAGGACGTGTGTCCGTCAATTCCTTATTGGTTGCTCAGATTTCCTTTCGGTCCGGCGGGACGGAATGCATTTGCAAAGACGGGTTATTGTCCGTGATCCATCCCAATGACCATTCATTATTGACAAGAAGCACAGGCCTATCGTTTCTGTCGTAAACGAACATGCCCCGATCTGCACCGCGAAGGGACTCTGGTGTGACCGGCTTTTCGTCCGGGTACGTCAGCCAACGGGCAACCTCGAACGGCTGCATGACCAATTCGATGTCGACGCCGTATTCGTTTTTGAGCCGATATGTTAGCACGTCGAACTGCAAAGTGCCGACAGTTCCGACGATATACGACTCGATACCCGCGCCCGCCTGACGGAAGAGCTGGATTGCGCCTTCCTGGGTCAGCTGCTCCACGCCTTTGACAAATTGCTTGCGTTTCATTGTGTCTTTCGCCTGTACGCGCGCAAATTTTTCCGGAGGAAATACCGGAAAATCGGCAAAACGGAATTTATGCGATTCGTCGGAAAGGGTGTCCCCGATGCCGAAAACGCCGGGATCGAAAAGCCCAACGATGTCCCCCGGCCACGCTTCATCGATAATCTGACGATCCTGCGCCAAAAATTGCTGCGGCTGCGCCAGCTTGATAACCTTATCGGAGGCAGCATGCCAGACGTTCATATTGCGTTCGAATTTTCCGGATACGATACGAATAAACGCCAGTCGGTCGCGATGCGCCGGATTCATATTCGCCTGAATCTTAAAAACGAACGCGGAAAACCGTTCGTCTTCCGGCTGAATGTCCCCGTCCGACGACGCACGGACAGCGGGCGGAGGCGCAAGACGGAGATATTCCTCCAGGAAGTTTTGCACGCCGAAATTCGTCATTGCTGAACCGAAAAACATCGGTGTTAATTCGCCGCAGGCAATCTTTTCCTCGTCAAACGCTTCCCCTGCTTCGTCAAGGAGGGTGATATCGTCGAGGAGAGCCTGGTATGTTTCTTCGTCAAGAGCCGAGCGCAATTCCGGCGCGTCAAGTTCATATTTTTGGGACGTTCTCGTTTCCTGTCCGTGCGTTTCATCCGCCGCGAAAAGCTCTACCATTTTTGTCTGTCGATCATAGACGCCGCGATAGCGTCCGTCTGAACCAACCGGCCAATTCATCGGGCAGGAACGGATTCCCAATACGTTCTCTAATTCGTCCATTAAATCTATCGGAGCTTTTCCGGAACGGTCGAGTTTATTGACAAACGTGAAAATGGGAATCCGTCGTTCTTTGCACACTTTGAACAGCTTTTTAGTCTGTGTTTCGACGCCTTTTGCAGCGTCGAGCACCATGACAGCGCTGTCCACTGCCATCAGCGTGCGGTATGTATCCTCGCTGAAATCCTGATGGCCCGGCGTGTCAAGAATATTGATCCGGCATCCGCCGTAATCGAACTGCAGCACGCTCGACGTTACGGAAATGCCGCGTTGTTTTTCAATTTCCATCCAATCGGACACGGCGTGACGCTGTGTCTTGCGGGATTTAATCGACCCGGCCAGATGAATTGCTCCTCCATATAAAAGAAGCTTTTCTGTCAAGGTTGTCTTTCCTGCATCCGGGTGCGAAATGATGGCGAAGGTTCTCCTTCGGTTGATTTCCTGCTGTAATTGTTCGCCCAAAACTTTTTCTCCTTTTCAATATAAGTCTTTCCTATTATACACATTTTTTTTGAAAAGAAAAGGAAGCTTGCGTATTCGTTGCAATTTTTTTGATTTACAAACAGAAACTCCCCCTGCCCGATTGTGAGCAGAGGGAGTTCTCTATTTCGTCATGCAAAAAGATAGCCGTAACGTTTTTTCAATTCTGCCGGGGAAAGCTTAAAGGCTTTCGCGATTTCTTCGTTTGTTAAATCTTCCTTCTCCAAACGTACCATGAAACCACGGGCAATCTTATAGGCTGCGGAATCGATATTGACGCGGCGTACACGCGTCTTTCCCGTTGCCGGATCTTTAATATCGTCGAAATACATCGGGACGGCGCCGTCCTTTTGGATGGTAATCATTGCGCCTGAATTGCCTTCCTGAAGGAAATGCACTGCCGCATAACCCAGTGAGCGCGTATAGTCAATGTCGTACGGAATCGGCGAAGTGCAGCGGAGTTCGTAGCCAATCTCTTTATCCACGATCGTCATTTTGACTCCGAGCCGGTCGAGCTCCCGCATCGCCTGTTGCTTCAAAATATCGCCGAAGTCCAGCTCGGCGTAACGAATATGGCCGTGCTCGTCCAGCGCGAGATCGCCGAGCATCTTCAAGTCTTCTTCCATAATCTTTTCGATAACGCCCTCGGCGATGACGGCTACGCCGTAGCTTCTGCCTGCCGCTTTCTGCTTGATGATGGAGCCGACAAGGATATCGACCACCTGATGCAGCGGTATCTTTTCTGCTGAGACTTCTTCGGGGATTACCGTAACCGGCGCGCCGGCGGCTTTTCCGATGCCGAGTGCAAGATGTCCCGCTGTGCGGCCCATAGCCACTACGAAATACCACCGTTGATTTGCCGTGCGTGCGTCCTCCATGAGGTTTGCCGCCTCTAAGGCGCCCAAAGCGCGTGCCGTTTCAAAGCCAAAGGTTGGAATTCCTTCCGGGAGCGGCAAATCATTGTCGATGGTTTTCGGCACATGCACGGAACGAATCGTGTGACCGCTTTTCGTCGCATGTGCGGCTACCGTCATCGAGCTGAAGGCCGTATCGTCGCCGCCTATGGTAACCAAATATGTTACGCCAAGTTCTTTAAGCGTATTCACGACTGCGGAAAGATCCTCTTCTTTTTTCGTTGGATTGTATCGGGACATTTGGAGAACGCAACCGCCCTGCAAATGGATTCTGCTTACATCGTCGTCGGTAAGTTTTACGTATTTCTTTTCGCCTTTCGCCAAATGGGAAAAGCCTTCATACATACCAAGCACGTCCCATCCCTGCCGATGAGCCTCCAACGTTACCGCGGAAATAACGCCATTCATGCCGGGCGCAGGGCCTCCGCCGCAAACGATGGCTACCGTTTGTTTCTGCTCGCTCATAAATATTCCTCCTTTATTTTTGCTCGAAAACCTTTATAAAATATGATATTCGAGAATATTGTAAAAAATCCTGCCGTCGTCGCATGATTATTTTCATTCGGAACTACTTTTCCGCAAAAAAAAACGACAGCGTCGTCGCTTCGTGCTGTCGTGTTTTTGTTCTTGTCATGTCCGAAAAAAGATTCGGCGGTATGAGGACGGGACATTCAGTGGCTTCGTCCATGTTTCCCGCTCTTTTTTGTATGCAGGCTTCCGGCAGGTTTCCTCCTGCTTCGCGGATTCCGACCTTTATGTTCTGCGCCTTTCCGATTCGCGTATTTACTTAACGGCTTGGCCGCTTTTTTCTTTGCTTCGGCACGCTCCTTCAAGGCTTTTTCACGCATCTTTTCCCGAACTTTCGCTTTCTCACGGCTTCGCGTCGACCTGATTTTTTCAATGCGGCTTTTGATGCCGCTTTCAATTCGCCGAAGCTGATCATATTGGCGTGCGTTTACAAAAGTAATTGCTTCTCCGGAGTGTCCTGCGCGTCCCGTTCGGCCAATTCTGTGAATATAATCTTCGGTTGTTCTGGGAATATCATAATTTACCACATGGGTGACGCCTTCAATGTCAAGTCCCCGCGCGGCGATATCCGTCGTCACGAGAATCTGAAGTTCCGCGTTTCGGAAGCGTTTTAGGACCAGCGTTCTTTGTACCTGTGTCAATTCGCCGTGCAGCTCATCGACAAGATATCCTCGTCTTGCAAGCGCCATCGTCACTTGATGCACGCGCTGGCGCGTCATGCAAAACACCATCATCAAATAGGGCTGTTTTTCATTGATAAGCGCGGAAAGGCGATCCAGTTTCACTTCTTCCGTCGTATTCATAACAATTTGCTTGATTGTAGCAAGCGTAACATTGTCCGCCTCAATCTTGATCTCGTGAGCGTCGTTCATATAGCGGCGGGCCAGTGCTCGCACGCGATCTGGCATAGTTGCCGAGAACAGGAGTATTTGTTTATCCGGCGCGAGTGCCTGCAACAGGACTTCGACGTCCTCCAAAAAACCGCGCTTCAACATTTCGTCAGCCTCATCCAATACGATGCGGTTCGCCTGCGCAATGTGAAGCGTCTTTCGGCGCAAATGGTCCAAAAGACGTCCCGGCGTACCGATAATGATTTGCGGATGACGTCGCAGTTTGTCTTTTTGCCGTTCTATATCTTGTCCGCCATAAAGTGCGAGCGTACGCAACGAAAAAGCATCTGCTAAAGGGCGGGCAACTTTTGCGATTTGAAGAGTCAGTTCGCGTGTCGGAGTAACGACAAGAATCTGCGTTTCATTTACGTGTCCCTTCACCCGCTCCATAAGAGGAAGCAAAAATGCTAATGTTTTCCCGGTTCCCGTAGGCGCCTGCACAATGACGTCCTGTCCTTTGCGCACGATGGGAATTGCTTTCTCCTGTACGGGCGTCGCCTCATGGATTTCGTACCGCCGAAGCACAGACAGTACAGTATCGGAAATGTTCATTTCCGCAAAACTTTTCATCAGCTTGACAAGACCTCCGTCCCCGTTTCCGTAATCAGAATCGTTTTTTCCCATTGGGCGGAAAGCTTGTGGTCCTTTGTTCGAACCGTCCATCCGTCCTTTTTGTCCGTTGTCACTTTATAGGTGCCTTGATTGATCATTGGTTCCACCGTTAGAACCATCCCGGGTACCAGCAGCATACCGGTATCCTTTTCCCCGACGTGGAGGACAAATGGTTCTAAGTGAAACGCTTTGCCGACGCCATGCCCGCCTAAATCCGTCACTACCGAGTAACCGTTAGCGTGAGCGTGTTCTCCGCAGGCCGCGCCGATGTCTCCTAAAAAATGCCACGGCTTTGCTGCTGCTATTCCCAATTCCATACACTCTTTTGTCACTCGCACCAGCCGTTCCGCTTCAGGCGAGACGGTTCCAATCATAAACATCCGAGACGCGTCCGCAAAATATCCGTCAAGAATCGTAGTGCAGTCAATGTTTACGATATCCCCTTCCTTTAAGATAGTATCTTTGGACGGGATTCCGTGGCAAACGACGTCGTTGATGGAAATACAGACGTTTTTGGGATAACCTTCGTAATCAAGGCATGCGGGAATGGCTCCGTGGGAGACGATATAATCATGCGCCGCCTGATCCAGTGTTTCCGTATCGATTCCCGGACGAATCATCTCGCCAAGCAAATCGAGCGTTCCGTCGTTTATAACGCCGCTTTTTCTTATTCCTTCAATGTCTTTTTCATTGTTGATAATTTTTTTCGGCGGTCGTACCTGTCCCTTGAAAACATTAAATTTTATGCTTGCGATGCGGTCGTCAAAGGCCAGATGGCAATGTTTGTATTTTTTGCCGCTGCCGCACCAGCACATGGAATTGCGTTCCGTCATGGTTTCGCTCCTATTCTTGGGAAGCTCCCCCCAGCTTCCTTCAATTTGCACGGCGCGTTTCGCCATGCTTATTCAGTATAGCACAAAGAAGCCGGATTGCACAGAGGCAAGCCTTGACATATAAGGCTCCTTGCTATATATTTTGTTTTAATATTTGAATTATAAAGGAAGATGCAGATGAAGTCCATTCTGATTCGTATCGTTATCGCCGGTTTGATTATTATCGGCGCGGCTTGTTTTGCCATTTTTTCAAAGCCCATTGGGATTCCTGTGTTAAACTATCATCAAATCAATGACGTGGATGAAAATATGCTGACAGTTTCAACCAGTGAATTTGAGGCGCAGATGGCGTGGTTGGAAGAAAACGGTTATAAAACCATTACGGCGTCTGAACTTGCTGACGCTCTCGAAGGAAAAGGGGCGCTTCCCGAGCATCCGGTGCTCATCACTTTCGACGACGGCTATATCGACAATTATCAATGTGCCTTCCCCATTCTGAAAAAGCATCAGATGAAAGCCATCATCTTTTTGATTTCCGATTATATCAGCATGTACCCTAATTATTTGACATGGGAACAGCTTTTTGAAATGCAGGCGGCCGGTATTGAATTCGGCAGTCATACGCTTGATCATACTGTTTTGACCGATCTTCCTTTGGCTGACGCAGAACGGGAGTTGACGGGCTCAAAAAATATTTTACAGAACCGTCTCGGCCGTAAGATTGATTTCTTGGCTTATCCATGCGGATTTACGAATTCGGATATCAAGGCGCGTGTAAAAGCCGCAGGGTATCGCGCCGCTTTCACTGTCGAGCTTGGCAACGTCGCTCCCGGTGACGATGTTTACGCGCTTAACCGTGTTCCCGTATTCGGAGCGATGCCGCATACTATGCTTCGTTTTTCCGGCAGATTGCATTGCCCGCGTTTCGCCGCTTGGCTTGAAAATTTACAGAAAGAACTCATTCGTACCGGCCATTCCGGAATTGCGGAACTCATTCCCGCATTGTGACCTTTATAGTTAATGTTTCTGTAAAATAATGATAAAAATTAAAACCGTCTATGTAAATCGCTGTGAATAAGCGTGGCATAGACGGTTTTTTGTGTAGGTAAAAATAATGGAATCGGTTAAAATCTTTTTGCCTTTAGAAAGTTTGAATGTAAGTGTCAAACGATTGGAAGTATCGGGTATAGATTATGGATATACAAGTTTACATTAACGATGTTATTTAATTAATTGCAATATCAAAAACAAATATAATCAAGAATCCTCTAACATCGACGCCAATTTTGTATAATATTTTTCCGGAAGTCTTGTAATTTTTCCCGTTTCCCTGCTTGTGAAGACATTTTGCGTATGTCCGGTCACGAGTACGGTTTCCTCGCCTTTTTTCAGAATCCGGTAATCGAATGCCATTTTCACTTTTGTCAGTGCCGTCGGCGTTGTTTCGATGATGAGCACGTCGTCAAACTTCCCTCGCGACAGAAATTTCGCGCTGACGTCGGTAATCGGGAATACTATTCCGTCATCCATCAGTTCGCCCAGCGTAATACCTGCCGCTCGTAAAAACTCCACGCGGCCGATCTCAAACCAACGGATATAATTGGAATGATGAACGACCTCCATCGCATCCGTATCGTAAAAATTCACATGATATTCCACTCGCGAAATCATCGTAATGCCCCCTATCTCTGCATATAACTTGTATAGCGTATGACAAAACATGGGTAAAGTCAAGCTTGGACAAAAGGAAAACCGACTGCGCCAACAATGGACAGTCGGTTTTTTGTGTTTAATGGATGTTGATTTGTTTTTCCGCGAGCGTATCTGTTTCTTTTTTTTCTTTCGCGACAAGCGTGTCAGCCAGGGTAAACTGTGCCTCGACCTGCGCGTTGGAAGTGCCGCCGAGCGAATTGCGGTTTTTCACGCAAGTCTCCGGCAGGATTGCTTCGCGGATGTCTTCCTCGAACAGCGGGGAGAGCTTCTTGAACTCGTCCATCGTCAGGTCCTGCAGCCATTTTTTCTTTTCGATGCAGTACCCGACGGCCTCGCCCGCCACGGCATGCGCCTTGCGGAACGGAAGCCCCTTTTTCGCCAGGTAGTCGGCGAGATCGGTGGCGTTCGAGAAGTCTTCCTCGACGGCACGACGCATCACGTCTTTCCGTACCTTCATACCACGCAGGATCCGCGCGTAGACCGCGAGGCTGAACTTCACCGTGTCGATGGCGTCGAACACGCCTTCTTTGTCCTCTTGCAAATCCTTGTTGTAAGCGAGAGGCAGGCCCTTGACCGTCGCAAGCATCGCCATCAAGTGTCCGACAACGCGCCCCGTCTTTCCTCGCACGAGTTCAGAGACGTCGGGGTTTTTCTTTTGCGGCATCATACTCGAGCCGGTGCAGTGGGCGTCGTCGAGCTCGACGAACGAGAATTCCCGTGAGCACCAGAGAATCGTCTCCTCGCTGAGCCGCGAAAGATGAACCATCAAAATCGACGCGGCGGACAGGAACTCCATGATGTAGTCACGATCGCTGACAGCATCAAGGCTGTTGGAATAAATGAGGTCAAAACGCAGTGCCTCTGCTACCATTTTTCGGTCGATTGGGAACGTAGTTCCCGCCAATGCGCCCGCACCCAGCGGCATGATGTTCGCTCGGGCATAAACGCCGCGAAAACGCTCAAAATCCCGCGCCAGCATCGAAAAATAAGCCAAAAGATGATGGGCGAACAGGATCGGCTGCGCCCGCTGTAAATGCGTGTATCCGGGCATGATCACGTCGGCGTTTTTCTTCGCCGTTTCAATCAGCGCGTTCTGCATGTCGAGAATCAGACGAAGCACTTCAACGGTTTCCCGTCGCACATACATGTGCGTATCGAGCGCCACCTGATCGTTCCGACTGCGAGCCGTATGGAGCCGTGCGCCTGCGTCGCCGATTTCGTCCGTCAGCCGCTTTTCGATATTCATGTGAATATCTTCCAGTGCCACGTCGAAGGAAAAATCGCCGCTTTCGATTTTCGCGAGGATGTCCTTCAACCCACCGATAATCGCGTCCTTGTCCGCGTCGGAAATAATTCCGCACTTTGCCAGCATCGTCGCATGGGCGATACTGCCAGAAATATCTTCACGATACATGCGTTTGTCAAAGGAAATCGACGCTTGAAAGTCATTGATCATCTCATCGGTTGTCTTGCTGAAACGACCGCCCCAAAGTTTTTCGCTCATTTCAGCAGTCCCGTCTTTTCCTGCATCAATGCGCGGACCTTCAGCGGCAGGCCGAACAGGTTGACGAAGCCGGTGCCGTCCGCCTGATTGTAAACGTCGTCCTCCTCAAAGGTCACGAATTCCTGATTGTACAGCGAATACTTAGACTTCGCGCCAGCCGAGATGATGTTGCCGCGATAGAGCTTCAGGCGGACTACGCCCGTGACTGTGCGTTGCGTCGAATCTACGAACGCGTCCAGCGCTTCACGGAGCTGGGAGAACCACATGCCGTCGTAAACAAGCTCCGCGTAGCGATTCGCGACGAGTTCCTTGTAATGGAGCGTCGCGCGGTCAAGAGTCAGATACTCCAGTTCGCGATGCGCGTAATAGAGGATCGCTCCGCCGGGGTTCTCGTATACGCCGCGGGATTTCATGCCGACAAGGCGATTCTCGCAGATGTCGGTGATGCCGATGCCATGCTTCGTACCGATCTCGTTGAGCAGCGTCAAGAGTTTTTTCGCGCTGCGAATCTTCTTTCCGTTTACACCGACAGGCACGCCTTCCTTGAATTCGATTTCAATGATTTCCGATTTGTCGTTCACCTTTTCCGGGGCCTTCGTCACGAGGAACATATCGTTCTTCGGCGCATTCCACGGGTCTTCAAGGTCGGAACCTTCATGGGAGAGGTGCCATATATTGCGGTCCATGCTGTAGGTCTTGTTCTCGGTCGCGATGGGAATCTTGTGCTTCTTCGCGTAGGCGATTTCTTCTTCGCGGGAACGAAGCTCCCACTCACGCCATGGCGTGATAATCTTCATCTGCGGCGCAAGCGCTTTGACCGAAAGTTCGAAACGAACCTGATCGTTGCCCTTGCCCGTCGCGCCGTGCGCGATGGCGTCGCATTTTTCTTTCTTCGCAATTTCTACCAGCTTTTTTGCAATGACCGGACGCGCAAAGGACGTGCCGAGCAGATATTTTCCCTCGTACACAGCGCCTGCTTTCAGCGTAGGCCAGACGTATTCCGTCAGGAATTCCTCGGTAAGATCGGCAATGAATACTTTCGATGCGCCGGATTTAAGCGCTTTGTCATGCACGACGGAAAGTTCGTCGCCCTGTCCGATGTCGGCGCAGACAGCAATAACTTCACAGCCGTCATAGTTCTCTTTCAGCCACGGAATGATGACTGATGTGTCGAGGCCGCCGGAATACGCCAGTGCGACTTTTTTTACTTTTTTTGCTTTTGCCTTTGCCATGAAAAAACAGCTCCTTTTATTATTAAAATATATGGAATTAGCCCATTAAGAGGGTCATAATCGCTTTTTGCGCATGCAGACGATTCTCCGCTTCGTCAAAAATGACGCCGGCGTTCGCCTCGAAAACCTCATCGGTGATTTCCTCGCCGCGATAGGCGGGCAGACAATGCATAACAATCGCACGGCGATCGGCCTTTTTAAGAAGAGCCTTGTTCACCTGATACGGCGCGAAGATTTTTTTGCGCTTATCGTGCTCCGCCTCCTGCCCCATGCTGGCCCAAGTGTCCGTCACGATGACGTCGGCGTCTTTGACCGCTTCCATGGGATCGTCGGTCAAGATGAGCTTGGCGCCTGTTTCCTTGGCGTCTTTCATCGCGTTTTTCAAGACGGTCTTGTTTGGTTGATGGGTTTTCGGCGTCGCGACGGCCAGCATCATGCCCGTCTTCGCAGCGCCGTAGAGATAGGAATTTGCCATATTGTTGCCGTCCCCAACGAATGCGACTTTTAATTCCGAAAGGTTTTTGCCTTTATGTTTGCGCATTGTGAGAAGGTCGGCCATGACCTGGCACGGATGCAGCAAATCGGTCAGTGCGTTGATAACGGGAATGTCCGCCCATTTTGCCAGCTCCTCTGCCGTTTCATGCGCGAAAGTGCGTATCATGATTCCATCGAGATACCGGGACAATACCCTGGCGGTATCTTTAATCGGCTCGCCTCGTCCAAGCTGTGTATCATGGGAAGATAGGAAAAGAGCGCTGCCGCCAAGCTGATACATTCCGACCTCGAAGGAGACTCGCGTCCGTGTTGAGGATTTCTCGAAGATCATGCCGAGGGTCTGTCCCTCCAAATACCGATGAGGTACTCCGCTCGCCTGCATTGCTTTCAGATGCGCAGCAAGGTCGAGGACATGTTCCGCCTCGTCCGGCGAAAGGTCGTGAATCGTAAGAAAATCCTTGTTCAAACCAATCCCTCCTATGCGAAACGCGGCAATACGCGTTCCAGTACGTCTATGACTTCGTCGATTTCAGCCTTTGTGATAATCAAAGGCGGTACGAAGCGCAAAACGTTTCCGGCGGTGCAGTTGATGATTGCGCCTTCCTCGAGGCAGGCGTTTACGACGTCGCGGCCTTCTTTTGTTATCTCCATGCCGAGTATAAGGCCTTTACCGCGTACTTCCTTGACAAACCATGGCAATTTCTTTTGCAGTGCTTCCAGCTTTTCGCGGAAATATGCGCCTGCCGATTCAACGTTCGCAAGGAATTCCGGCGTCATCGCATCCAGCACTGCATTTGCCGCAGCGCATGCCAGCGGATTGCCGCCGAAAGTTGAGCCGTGATCGCCTGCATGAAAAGCCGTCGCTGCCTTATCCGTCGCGACAAACGCGCCGATGGGAACGCCGCCAGCCAAACCTTTTGCCAGCGTCACGATATCGGGCTTGATACCGAAATGTTCGTATGCGAAGAATTTTCCCGTGCGCCCCATGCCGCTCTGGATTTCATCTAAAATCAGTACGACGTCGTATTTGTCGCAAAGCGTGCGTACTTTTTGGAAATAATCTTTCGGCGGCACATGAACGCCGCCTTCGCCTTGGATTGTTTCCAGCATTACCGCGCAGGTCTTTTCATTGACCATCTTTTCCAGCGCGTCGTAGTCGCCGAAATCCACATAGGAGAAACCGCCCGGCAACGGGCCGAAGCCCTCTTGATATTTTGGCTGCCCTGTTGCCGTCAGCGTTGCCAGCGTCCTCCCGTGGAAGCTGTGCCATGCGCAGATAATCTCGGATTTGTCCTTCGATATGCTATGTGCGTACTTGCGCGCCAGTTTGATTGCGCCCTCGTTCGCCTCCGCGCCGGAGTTGCCGAAAAACACCTTGCCGCCGCCGAACCGCGCCGCCAGCTTTTCTGCCGCGTCGGCCTGCGCCTTTGTGTAGTAAAGATTCGAACAGTGAATCATCTTTTTCGCTTGCGAGGCGACCGCGTCAACAAGAGCCGGATAACCATGTCCGAGCACGTTTACCGCGATGCCGCCGAGAAAGTCGATATATTTCTTGCCTTGCGTATCGTAGACATAAACGCCCTCGCCATGGTCGAGTACGATTTTGTATCGCGCAAATACGGGAAGATAATCCCGCGCATCGATTTCAAAGATTTGTTCGTCCGTTTTCACAATTTACACCTCATTAATCCCTAGAACAATATGCATCTACGTTACATAGTACGACATGGGGGAATAATACCACGTAGAGCATTTTGGATAAAGTTAAGTATTTCTTCGTTTTTATGACCTCCGATAGTAACGGCAGCCCATTTTCCGGGATATTCAAATTGAAGGACTCCCATAGTTATACGTGGATTTTTCATATTATTAAAATAATAAACCTCTTCTTTTCCTTTGGAATCAATTATAGACAATGATTGACGTCGGACTTGCTTCTTATCGTTTGAAAAAATTCCAGGAACAACTTCATCAAAATAAAGGAAATTCTCTATTTTTTCTTTCAAGCGGCTGGCTCCTTCTTGTGCCTCCGCATCATTGTAATCAATATCTAAAACGCGATTATAATAATCCAAAGCTTTCTCTAAATCGCCACTTGTTTCAAAAGAAGCGGCACGTACTAAAAGATTCCCCTTGTCCAACCCTTGGACATTGATTGTAGCCTGTCCAATGTTCATATTTCCAGTCATTTGAACATTGTAATTATTGATTGCCTGATCGACAATAAATTCCGCACCACAATAAGAACATACTGCCTTTTTCATATTCGGGTCAACTTCCAATTTCGCGCCGCAATTTGTACATTTTGCATCTACAAATTTTGTGCCTGTATTTGCAGGGACACTCCCTGGTGCTGTGATGGTACTCGCCCCACCAAGCTGTGCACCACAATTAACGCAAAACTTCGCCCCATCGGGCAGCGCTGTTCCACACTGTATACAGAACATACTTATCGCTCCTTCCTACTACTTCAGCTCAAATTATTCGACCCCCTTGCCTTCCCCTATGGGGCAGGTGGCGCACGTAGCGCGACGGATGAGGTTTTGTAGCGTAACGTCTTGAACAATCGAAACGTCGCAAGACCTCATCCACCGCCTTCGGCGGCCCCCTTCCCAGCGGGGAGGGCAAGGAAAATTACTGCACAATCTCCGTACCGATGCCCTGCTCGGTGAAAAGCTCCAACAACAACGAATGGGGAAGCCTGCCATCGATGATGGAGGTCTTGTGTGCGCCTTGCGAAAGCGCCGTCAGGCACGCCTCAACCTTCGGGATCATGCCGCCGGAAATCGTGCCGTCCGCAATGTACGATTCCGCCTCCGCTTTTGTGAGCGACGAGATGAAGGAGCTTTTGTCCGAGAAGTCTTTATATATGCCCTCTACGTCTGTCAGGAGCAGCAGTTTTTCTGCATGCAGCGCGCCGGCAATGGCCGCCGCTACATAGTCGGCGTTGATGTTGTATTGCGCGCCGTCTTCATCGACGCCAATCGGCGCGACTACCGGAATGTAGCCCCGGTCGAGATTGTCCGCAAGGATGCCCGCGTTAACGTTTTCCACTTCGCCGACGTGTCCGATATCCACCGAATGCTCCGCTCCATCCTCATGTACAATGGCGAGCTTCTTTTTGGCTCGAATCAACTCAGCATCTACGCCGGAAAGGCCAACGGCGCGATTACCGCAGACGTTCAAACGCATCACGACGTCCGCGTTGACCTTGCCAATCAATACCATACTGACGATTTCCATAGTCTCCTCGTCCGTCACGCGAAGTCCGCTGACGAACTCGGAATCCTTGCCGACCTTTTTCAAAAATCCCGTAATGTCCGGTCCGCCGCCATGCACGATGACTGGACGCATGCCGACCTGCTTCATCAGCGTGACGTCCTGCATGACCTTTGCTTTCAAATCCTCGCTGATCATCGCGTTGCCGCCGTATTTGACCACGACGGTCTTGCCGGAAAATTTCTGGAAATATGGCAATGCCTCGACGAGAAGATTCGCCGTGTCCTGCGGTGAAAACATACTGCCGCCTCCTATCAGGTGTGGTACTCGCCGTTGATTTTCACATACTCATAGGAAAAATCGCAGGACCAAATCGTGGCTTCTTCGTTTCCAAGACCAAGCTCCACGTCGATTACGACGTCGTGTTCCGCCATGACTTTGCGGAGAGCCGCTTCGTCGAAGGCTGCGCCGACGCCTTTGTCATAAACGGGGATTCCGCCGAATTTCACCACCGTTTTCTTCGGTTCCATCGGAACGCCAGCGTAGCCTACCGCGCAAATCACGCGGCCCCAGTTTGGATCCTCGCCGAAAAATGCCGTTTTCACCAGCGGAGATTTCGCTACGCTCATGCCGACTTGCTTGGCGCTTTCAAAGGATTTTGCGCCCGTTACATGAATCGTCAGGAACTTCGTCGCGCCCTCGCCGTCTGCCGCGATACGTTGGGAAAGACCAGTGCAAAGATCTTTCAGCGTGTCGCGGAAAATTTCATAATCTTTGTCTTTATTCGTAATCTTCGCGTTGTCGGCCGCACCGTTGGCCAGCACCACCGCCATATCGTTGGTACTCATGTCACCGTCGATAGAAATCATGTTGAACGTGACTTCGACGACCTCGGACAGCGCCGCTTGTAAAAGAGGCTGGTCGATCGCCGCATCTGTCGTAATGAAGCAAAGCATCGTTGCCATATTCGGTTGGATCATGCCGGAGCCTTTGGCAATCGCACCGAAACGGACGGTTTTCCCGCCGATTTCAACTTCCGTCGCGCAGGCTTTCGAGTAAGTGTCCGTCGTAATGATTGCGTTGCCTGCGTTGACGCTTCCGTCCTCAGATAGTTCGGTTACCGCCGCCTTGACGCCAGCCGCGACTTTTTCCATCGGAAGCTGCACGCCGATGACGCCCGTGGACGCAACAATGACCTCGTTCGCCGCGCAGCCAACAGCGTCCGCTGTCGCTTTTGCCATTGCGCGGGCGTTATTCATGCCTTCGTCGCCGGTGCAGGCGTTCGCGCAGCCCGCATTCGCGCAAATCGCGTGCGCCACTCCGTTCTTCACGACTTCTTTCGATACATACACAGGGGCTGCCGCCACTTGGTTCTTCGTGAACGTTCCGGCGACTGCCGCCTCTTTCTCGGTGTAAATCAGAGCCAGGTCCAAGTTCCCGCTCTTCTTGATGCCCGCCTTGACGCCCGCCGCCTTAAAACCTTTCGGGAACGTCACGCCTTTTTTCGTATGTGCTTCACTGAACATTGTAATTCCTCCCTAAGTAGTTTTATCTATTTCGTCAAAGATACTGTTTTTATAATATTCCTTACATCATTATCTTTTTCTGTCCAATATTCATATTCCGTCGATCGAATCATTATTAACACTTGATACATCTTATTTTCATTATAAAACATATAAACACTATTCATGACAACAGGGTTTTGACCAAGCTGTGTTTCGTATTCCATGTTAATACAACTAATATCGTTAACTTTTGTTATTTTCATGTGTTGATTAACTTTAACAAATCTCATTGAAGAATTAAATTTTGTCCCATTCAATAATTCTCCTTCCAACTTTTTTAATTCTGCCTCAGAATAAACGCCCGCTAAATCTTCACCCCATTTTGGAAAAACACTTATAGGCTTTGTATCAATTTTGATTATAGCACGTACATATTTTTCTTTAGCTTTTGGATCATAATCATTAAGACCTTTTTGTTGTACAACAATTCTTTGAAGCTTATTGTTTCGAGTTACTATTTTATAATAGTCAGGCTTTACTTGTCGAATTAAGTCTTGAAATTCTTTTGATTGTATTTCCATTGTTGGCGGAATTTGAAATTCAATATCTCCCTCAATTTTTATCGTACTCCAACCATCATAAGTTTTCGATTGATTACTATTTGTTTGTACAGAAGGAACATTCGTCAGATTTGATTGTCTATTACTTTGATTAGTTGCACTACCACATCCAACCAAGAATATCCCCGACAATAATAACACACACATATCCAAAGAATGTTTTCATCTTTTAGCCCCTCCTTACGGGTACATCGGCGGCATGTTGATTCCGAGTTTCTCATCAAAGCCGCAGGCGATGTTGAAATTCTGTACCGCCTGCCCTGCCGCGCCTTTAACGAGATTGTCGATAGCCGAAAGCACAATCACGCGGTCTGTCCGTTCGTCGATGTGCCAGCCAAGATCGCAGAAATTCGAGCCGCGTACATATTTCGTTTCTGGATATGCGCCGCGTCCGCGCAAGCGAATAAAATATTCATTTTTATACAACGAATTGAAGGCTTCGTCTACCCTATCCGCCGTCACACCGTCTGTAAGTTTGGCGTAACAGGTCGAGAGAATACCTCGGGACATCGGTACGAGGTGCGGCGTGAATTGCAGCGTAATCGGCGTTCCGCAAAGATCGGACAGCGCCTGCTCGATTTCCGGCGTATGTCGGTGGGTTGCCACGCCATATGCTTTGAAATTATCGAAAAGCTCCGGAAAATGGTTCGGGAGCTTCGCTGAGCGGCCAGCACCGGAAACGCCCGATTTGGCGTCAATCACGATACTGTCTGTGTCAATCAGTCCGTCTTTTACCAGCGGCGCAAGTGCGAGGATACTTGCTGTCGTATAGCATCCTGCGTTGCCGATAATTTTGGCTTCTTTGATTGCGCCCCGATAAAGTTCAGCGAGGCCATAGACTCTTTCTGCGTCTGTGTGAGAATGTTCTACCTTATACCATTGTTCATAGACTGTCGTGTCATGAAAACGGTAATCCGCGCCGAGGTCTATAATGCGCACGGGATATTCGGCGACGGCAAGCCCGATTTCCATCGCGTGGCCTGCGGGCAATCCGATGAAGATAAAATCGCTGTCCTCTGCAATGCGCTCGATATCCTCCATGCTTTCCAGCGGTCGGTCGAAACGACCGAGAAAATGCGGATAAACTTCTGAAAGTGCTTTCCCCGTATGGCTCTCGGAAGTGATATGAACGACTTCCGCTTTTGGGTGGCCCAGCAGAATGCGCAGCAGCTCCGCGCCCGCGTATCCCGTCGCGCCGATAATGCTTACCCTCATGAAAATGCCTCGCTTTCAAATAACTTTCATAATTATACACATGTATTGCATAAAAATGCAATAGGAAAACAAAATTTTATTTCTTGTACGCCCAAAATAAGCTATAATGGAGCGAACTTCGAAAAATCTACGACGAAAGGATCTGCGCCCATGAAAAAATTGTTCCGCTTATGCGCGGGTCTTATATTGGTATTTTTCCTTGGTTTTTTTCTCGCGGGAGGACGCGACGTTCTCCGCAAGGAAACGGTAAGTCGCGTTGCGGATTGGGCGGCCGACAGCGTTTTGCCTAACGCGCGGCATGACGCGCCCCGTCATTCAGACATTCCGGACGGTCTTACCCGTGTCAAGCGTCTGCTTTTTCTTCGGGATGCTGTCGCCGAACGCATATCTGAAAAGAAGGTTGTCCCGACGAAGGATTTGCCGGACGCGCTCTTACAGGCGATTGTAGCCGTCGAAGACGCTCGGTTTTATTCTCATCCCGGTTTTGACGTTGAAGGTATCGTTCGCGCGGCGCTCGTCAATCTGCAAAAAGGCGAGATTGAAGAAGGTGCAAGCACGATTACCCAGCAGCTGATAAAAAATCTGTTTCTTTCGCAGGAGCGTTCGTTTGCCCGCAAAGTGGAAGAGCTTGCGCTTGCCGTCGATCTTGAGCTTCGCTTCTCAAAAAGTGAAATATTATCGCTGTACTTAAACTCAATTTATTTCGGTTCCGGATATTACGGCGTTTACGATGCGTCGCGCGGTTATTTTAATAAAGAGCCTAAGGATCTGACGCTGCCGGAGGCGGCTATGCTTGCCGGACTGCCTAACGCGCCGTCTGTTTATTCTCCTTATGAAGATTTTCTGCTTGCCAAAAAACGGCAGTTCATCGTATTGGACGCAATGGTGCGCGCAGGAATGATCTCAGAACAGCTTGCCGAGGAAGCCAAGAGCGCGCCCCTCTATCTTGCGCATTGAATAAAACGTAAAAAACATAAATAACGGAGATTCATTAAAACGAGCAAAACAGGGCCTTCATGAAGTCGTTTCAGTCTTCATGAAGAGCCCTGTTTTTTTATATAACAATTATTTTCCGGCACGTTCCGCGGCTTTTTCACGCTCGCGCTGCAGTTGGCGCTCCGCCTTTTCGCGTTCTTTTCGCGCTTTCTTTGCCTCGGCTTCTTGGTTGCTTTTCTGCGTGCTTATTTCCGCGCCTAAAGCGTCATAAAAGAGAGAGACCATATCAGAATAAGTCCTTACGTCATCAAGCTCGTCGGAAGCGAGAATGATTTCATAGGTGTAAAGCAAATCGTTGGTCTCAGCGCTATGCACGTCAAAAAACAATACCGTGCGTTTACTCGTCGTAACTGTGGGAACGACGTACGCGTCAGCGTATTGGGCTATGTTGTTCCTAAATACGCGAACGGAAGCAATCCGATTCAGCGTGTAGAGATCTTTTCCTGTCGTTTGAAGAATACCTTTTGCAATGACGTCATACGGCACGACTTTGTATTTTTTCGGCGACACCTTCGCGCCGCGCATGTTCAGGATATTGATATATTCCTCCAGCGTAGGATAGCCTTTTTTCTCCGTATAGAGGGGCGCCGCTATAGCCAAGGTCTTTATGTTGGCGACAGTCTGATTTTCCTGGGGTTTGCCTTCCTCCCAATACGCCATTGCCGAGGGAGAGGATACAGCCATAAAAATGGCTAATAGCAACATTGAAACAATTTTATTCATCTGCAACGCCTCTTTCTGTCAAATCAAGTTATGTGCTTTCATCGCTGTTTCAAGCTTTTTCAGATTTTCCGGCTCCATTTCGCAAAGAGGCAGCCGAAGCGGACCCGCCGCGTAGCCCATCAGACGCATTGCAGTTTTGGCCGGGATGGGGTTCGTCTCGCAGAAAAGCGCGTCGATGAGGTCAGTATAGGCAATCTGGAGTTTCGCTGCTTCTTCCACTTTGCCGTCGAAATACAGTTGGCAGATGTCATGCGTTTCCTTTGGCGCAACATTCGATAATACTGAAATGACGCCCATGCCTCCTATAGAAAGAATAGGCACGATTTGATCGTCATTGCCTGAGTACACCGTCAGCTCGTCCCCCACAGCATGACGCAGGCGAAGAATCGATGAAAGGTCGCCGTTTGCTTCTTTTACCGCAACAATATTCGGATGCTTGGCAAGTTCCGCATATGTCGAGACTTTGATAGATAGGCCTGTGCGAGAAGGCACGTTATATAAAATACATGGAATATTTACGCTGTCGGCGATTTTTGTGAAATGCTCGACGAGACCTTTCTGCGTGCATTTATTGTAATACGGCGTCACGAGCAGGAGCCCGTCCGCTCCCACGCTTTCCGCATACTGTGAAAGCTGCACGGCGTAGGCCGTATCGTTAGATCCGGTTCCTGCGATGACTGGCACGCGCTTTTTTGTATGTTCGGCAGCAAACTTAATCGCTTCCTTGTGCTCAGCGTCGTCCATGGTGGCAGCTTCTCCGGTAGTCCCGGCGATGATGATTGCATCTGTTCCATTCTTGATTTGGTTGTCAATCATGCGCCCAAGCTCGGGAAAATTGATGCCCTCCTCGGTAAACGGCGTAACAATTGCCACGCCAGCGCCCTTAAAAATCAATCGCTTCATGAAGACTTCTCCTTTTCCATCGAAGTTGGTTTCATTATATTTCATTGGCGGAAAAAACGCAATAATGAAGCGTCTTTTCCATTATTCCATTGCACGAATAACGCGGCTGAACAGAGTTTCGTTCTCTTTGACCTTGTCTTCTCCGCCGAATACGCAGAATGTATTTTGTTTCATGCAGGCGTCGACGAGAGAAGCCAAATCGCGAATCGCAGTTTCGCCCGTTGCGAGTATCTCGTCGCGTTCCCTTTGGCGGTCTTCCTCCGTGATTCCGCGCAGATACAAAAGCTGCGCGAGATTGCCTTTCATTTGAGGCGTCAGAGGCGTATCCACCACCGCGATTGTTCCAATGATGTATTTCGTCATTTCCCGCGCCGACGCTGTGAAGTTTTTCAGATAGTCGGCAATTTCATCATAGACGTGCAATGTTTCCGTGAGATTCGGGTCGCGATAAGAAGTAAATAACATCAAGCCGTTTCGCGCGAATTGCGCCGATGCTCCATAGGCTCCTCCCTGCACGCGAAGCCGCGTCCAAAGATATCCGTATCGCATAATCGTTTCAAGTACTCGCATTGCGCCGGTGAATTTGTAACCGAGATGCACATAGTTTTCCCCTTTGCCGACATACTGCACCCGGCTTGACGTTACGATGGCTTCGTTCTTTACCGGATTAGGCCCATCCTGCTTTGCGGCCGGATATTCATCGTCGCCCAACGCTGCAAGAATCGGCGCAACGGCGGATTCCACCGCAGAATAAGACTTTTCTTCCGCCGTAATTCCAAGAATTAAACCATGTTTTGTAAACATTTGCCGAAGGAGTTTTGAGAGCTGGTTTCCTGTTTCTTCCGCTCTTTCTTCGAAATTCGCATCCAAGTCCTTAAGAAAACGGTAAAAGGACAGAAATGCCTCATCCTCAAAACGGCTTGCAGGACAACAATAAGAACTGAGGCGTACCGCCATAACGCGATTCGGCGTATTCAAGATTTGCCGTTCCACGCCGGCGAGCGTCTGCTTGACTAATTCCCGCAATCGTTTTGCATCCGAGAATTTTGATTTCGTAAGAATTTCCGCCAAAAGCCTGCCAAGTTCCGGCAGTTTCCTGACGAGTACTCTCGCCTTGACGATTGTTTTCACATACCATTCGTCCGCCGTATCCCCGCGCGTCATCGAAGTCACGTTATAGCTGACGCCTCCGGTGTGAAGGTTGACAAGATTCGTCAAATCCGCATACGTATGGTCTTCCGTATCGACTGCGCCTAAGATTTCGCAAAGTAAATAAGCATAATGTTGCTGTTCCCGCGTAATCGAAGCGCCGTCGAAATATAATGTCAGATATGCAATCCCGTTGGTTATGATGTCGCTGTAAAGCACTTTATACCCATCTAAAGTACGTTCGGTCAGCGGCAGTTCCGTCACTTTTTGGTCGATGTCCGACAATCGAAGAAGCGGGATTTTTTCGAGCATTTCCGGCGTATCCGGCGTTTGCTGCAATTCCTTGAGATGTGCCGTTGTACGAATAATCTCCTCGATTTCTGCCGCGCTCATCGAAGCTTTTTTTGCCGCCAGCGTTTTTTCCGTCGCGGCCTCACGCTTCGCAGCCATTGTACGGCTTGGTTTCATGGTAATCAAGACTTGATGGGGATTGTCGAGAATGCATCGACGCACGAGCCCCTCATAAAATCCGTTGTCCAAACCTTCGCGCAGCTTCTTGAAATCTTCTTCGTAGAAGAGTGGTTCCGCAGGATCTCCGTCATACAGCCACCGTGTCATCACGCTGAGATTATAGACCAAGCCTTTCGGTGTTGAAGCAAAGTCCGACTCCCGGACCTTGAATTCCAAAAGATTTAACGAAGCTTCCAAAAGCGTCCGGTCGATGCCATCCTGCGCCAGCTTTTTCACCGTATCCATCACGACGCGATAAAACCGTTCCGCGTCTTCCGGCTCAGCGTTTGTCACTTCGACGGAAAGATTCGGCTGAAAAATCTGTGCTTCTAAAGAAGCGGAAACATCTTTCCCTATACCGGCGTCCATAAGCGCTTGCGTTATAGGCGCAGCGTCCGTCATAAAGAGCGCATGGACCAGAACGCCGATGCCGGAACGTGTCAGGCGGTCTTCCGAATCGCAGGCAATCAATCCGAGCGCAAGATATGTTTTTTCCTTTTCGTCTTCCTGCGCGCCTATAGGATACTCCGCCGTCACACGTTTCATCTTGTCAAATCGAGGCTGCTTTTTTAAAGTCGAGTCCACTTCCTGCCGGGTAAAATGCGACAGATACGCCTCGTCAAGAAAAGCCAGCTGATCTTCTATGTTCATGTCGCCGTATAAATATATATAACTATTCGACGGATGGTAATATTTTTTGTGGAAAGCGACAAAACTTTCCTGCGTGATTTCGGGAATCCGTTCCGGATTTCCGCCGGACTCGAAAGCATAAGCGGTATCGGGATACAATTGCTTTAAGAGTTCTGTTTCAAGCAAATCCTCGGGTGACGAGGTCGCGCCTTTCATTTCATTGTAAACGACGCCGCTGTAACGAAGCGGAGCGTCCGGGCTGTCAATCTCGTAATGCCAGCCTTCCTGTAAAAGCACCTCTGGCTTATTGTACATCTGCGGATAAAATACCGCGTCGAGGTAAACGTCCATCAAATTCCGAAAATCCTGCGTATTTCGGCTTGCCACAGGATATATCGTCTTATCTGGGTACGTCATCGCATTCAGAAACGTATTCAGGGAGCCCTTGACCAATTCGACAAACGGCTCCTTCAGCGGAAATTTTTTTGAACCGCAAAGCGTCGAGTGCTCTACGATATGCGCTGCTCCCGTGTCATCAATCGGAGGCGTGCGAAAAGCGATCGAAAAAACTTTATTGTCATCCTCATTGCTGACAAAAAACAATTTTGCGCCGCTTTTTTCATGCTCAAAAAGAAAACATTGTGACGCGATCTCTGGTATTTCTTTTGTTTCCATCAAGCGAAACCCATGTACTTTTTCGTTAACACGCATCTATAAAAGCTCCTTTCGCACATCGTTTGCAAAGGCAAACAGCTCTGTCGACGTATATTGAGTATTATATCACACCGGTCACACGAACACAGCCCCTCTTTGCCTTCTTCCATGCGAATATGCTACAATACGCTCATAGAATCCCAACAAAAACCGAAAGGAGTCTTCTCTTTGGATTCTCAAACCTGTCTTGAAATTCTTCGCAATGTATATAAGGACAATCAATTTATTTCTTACTGTGGGATTAGCATCGACGCAGTAAGATATGGAGAGGCCACTTTGAGTCTCGTCGTCGATAATACCAAGCATACGAATCAATATGGTTTTACTCACGGGGGGGCACTGGAAGCGCTTGCAGACATCGCCCTTGGCGTAGCTTGCGCCACTGTAGGGAAACGCGTAATGACCCTTTCCTTTAATATGAATTTCATCAAGAATATTCACGCCGGAGAACGTGCTACCGCCGTCGCCGTCGTTCGGCATAACGGCCGCCGCACGATGGTCGTCGACGTTGATACCACGACGGACGACGGTGAACTGATGACCCGTGCTACCGCCACCATGTTCGTACGCGATTTATATGACAATATTCCCGCTGTATGGTAATTACGCATAAAATTTGTTATCCGCGTAAAAAAGCTGCCGCAAGAAACGCGTACTCGCTTCTTGCGGCAGCTTTTTATATGCTATTTTTGACTTTTGGTTTTCTTTCGATTTTGGAATGCACTGGCAGTGAAATCATAATTGAACTTGGTCATTTGATCCGCCTTTACTTCAACCGTTTCGACCGCGTATACCTTCATTCCAATCGTGAACAACTGATACATATCCCATGCCGGGAGAAACTGCTGCAAACTCGTTGCGTCCTCAGATCGGTCCGGCTCCCCCGATAACTGCCCGCCGCCAGGCATCAGGATTACAAGATAATAACTTCCCTCAGGAACGCCCGTAAAGGAATACTTTCCATCTTCCGTGCTGGAAATGAAAACATTAGCTCCCGTCGGTGCGATAGCGTCTTTATACCATGCGCTTATTTCGTCTCGAGTCAAAGCTTTCACATCCATCGAACGGGAAATCAATTGCAGCTCTATGGTATGATCTCGTTTTTTCTTGTCTCCGCCAATAGCCACGCCGACGCCGGATGTACCGCGATCCCAATTGCCGCGTCCGCTGTCTCTCACAACGACCTCCAGGCCAAGATCCACCGGTCCTTTTACGACGCCTTCCACGCCTCCATCCGCCGCGCTTACAGTGCCCGCAGCAGCAAATACGATTGCCGCCGCAAGGGAAGCCAGGTATTTTTTCATGACATAACCTCCAATACTCTATCTTAGTAAAAGAATTTCGACATGAATTTTCGATTTCCTTTTTTATGGCAAACTTTTTAACAAAAATGATGATCGATGCGAATCACTGCGCGGTCATTGGGACTTTGCACTAGAAAGTTACGGAGAAAAGCACGACGAAGCTCGCGATCACTCATTGCAAATTCTTCAGGGCAAGCGACTTCAAAATAAATTTTGCGCCCCTTTTGATACGGAGCGACATGAAAGTCATGTACCGACAGTCTCGTGTCTATGGAGGTAAGCAAACGGGACGCAAGCACATATAGACGATCGGCTTCCGGGTCGTTGGTAATAACGGGATCGATATGAACCGTCACAAATATTTGGAGCGTTCCCCAAATTTTGCGTTCGATGCGGTCAGCCAATGCATGCGCTTCAATCAAGGGCATCTGTGCAGGAAGTTCGATATCCAGCGTCGCAAAGGTACGTCCTGCGCCGTAGCCGTGCAGTACGAGGTCGTGGACGCCGAGCACGCCCTTTTCCTCCATGGCGATTCGACGAACGTCCGCCGCCAGCGACGGGTCGTTCGCCGTTCCCATTAAAGGATCGGCAGCAGCTCGAAGCGCTTCCCACCCGCTGTAGAGAATGAAGCCGGAAACAAATATTCCAGCCCAGCCGTCGATATTGATGTCGGCAAGCGCGTAAGCTCCCAGTGAAATTAGAACGCCGGAAGTTGCGAGGCAGTCCGTCAGGCTGTCTGTTCCCGCCGCTTCAAGAGCGGCAGATTGTATGCGTTTGCCGACCTTGAAGTACATACTGGCAAGACCGACCTTCAAAAGCAAAGAAAGCGCCAAAAGTGTGATGCCGATTTGATCGATGGAAAGCGGTTCCGGCGTGAAGATTTTTTCCACCGAGGTGCGAAACAGCTCGACGCCCACAAGCAGAATAACCGCAGCGACAAAAAGACCTGCCAGATATTCGGCGCGTCCATGGCCGAACGGATGCTCCGAGTCCGCAGGACGTCCTGCAATGCGGAAACCGAAAATCATTGCCAGAGAAGTTCCCGCATCGGATAAATTGTTCAACGCGTCCGCCACAACGGCCACCGCCCCGCATGCGACGCCGACGGCCAGCTTGACCGCGAACAATATAAGATTAACGCCAATTCCTATGACGCCCGCACGCTCTCCGCAACGCTGCCGTGCCGCGTATCCGTCGCCTTCGTTTGGCAAAAGAAGCAACTGATCCAGAACCATTTCATGTTCTCCTTTTTATCTTTGCAACGATAATGAAAATGAGAGCATCTTGCACTCTCCCTCAAAATGCAGAACTGCCTTCCTGAATTTCAGGAAGGCAGTTTCATATTTTTACCCATTATACGAACAGGAATGGCATTTGTCAAGGAAACAAAATCATGCTTCGGCAAGAAACGCCCTATATCCTTTCGTCACTTCATAAAGATCGACAATGCTTGTGACCTCCCACGGCGCATGCATGGAAAGGACAGGAACGCCGCAGTCGATAACCTGCATGCCGTAAAGCGACATGATGTAGGCAATTGTTCCGCCGCCGCCTAAATCGACGCGTCCCAACTCAGCCGTTTGGAAGCGTACCTTATGCTTGTCCATGATTTTTCGAAGTTCGGCTATATATTCGGCGTTGGCATCATTAGAGCCGGATTTCCCCCTTGCGCCGGTGAATTTATTGAATACCATTCCCCCGCCGAGATAAGCGACGTTCTTTTTATCGAAAGCGCTTGCATATAAGGGATCGAATCCGGAACTGACGTCCGACGAAAGCATCTTGGAATTTGCCAGAGCTCGGCGCAGCCGAAGTTCGCCTTTCTCGCCCAATGCCTCCATAAGTTCCGCCAGCGTATTTTCAAAGAACCGCGACTGCATGCCTGTAGCGCCTACGCTGCCTATCTCTTCTTTATCTACGAGCAGACAGCAGGCCGTACGTCGAGTTTTTTTCGTATCCAGCATCGCGCGCAGGGAGGTAAAAGCGCAAACGCGGTCGTCCTGACCGTAGCCGAGGGTCATGCTGCGGTCAAAACCCATTGCGCGGGCGCGTCCGGCAGGCACCAATGTCAATTCCGCCGAAATGAAATCATCTTTCGTGATTCCGTATTTTGTACCGAGAATCGCGAGTATTCCTGCTTTGACTGCGTTTTTATCCTCATCCGGCAGCGGCAGGCTTCCGACGAGAATATCAAGTTTTTCCCCTTCTATTACTTTTGCCGCCTTCTTCTCCATCTGCTCTTGCGCAAGATGAATCAAAAGATCGGTGACGCAGAAGACAGGATCCTTTTCTTCTTCGCCTATGGCGATGTTCAGCGTGGTCCCGTCTTTTTTTACGACTACGCCATGCAGCGCCAGCGGAAGCGTCACCCATTGATATTTCTTGATGCCGCCGTAATAATGCGTATCAAGATACGCCATATTTCCGTCCTCATACAGCGGATTCTGTTTGAGATCGAGTTTGCAGGTGTCGATGTGGGCGCCTAAAATCGCGAGGCCATCCTCGCACGGACGTTCTCCAATCTGAAAAAGCGCCACCGTTTTTTTCATGCCGACGGCGTAAACCTTGTCTCCTGGTTTCCATTTTTTCTTTTTGCGAATCGCCTCGGAAAGTTCCATGTATCCTGCAGCTTTGGCCATGCGGACCGCTTCCGAAACGCTTTCTCTTTCCGTCTTGCAGTCAGATATGAAGTTCCTATAGTCGTCGGCCAGCGAATATACTTTTTTCTTTTCTGCCGTTGTGTACGTATTCCAAACATGGACAGCTTTTTCTTCTTTGATTTTCATTTTTTTCTTATCAGCCAATTTTATCAGCTCCCGCATTCATGACCATTTTTTCAACGATTATCTGAAAATCCTCTCGTGTTTCCGCGCGATTGAAAGCATCCCGCAGCTCTCCCCCGCCCGTCATTCCTTTAGTATACCAAGTGGCATGTTTCCGCATTTCCCGTGCGCCAATATAGTCGCCCTTGTACTGTATCAGCATATCAAGATGACGGAGCAGCAATGTGCCTCGCTCCTCAACGGTCGGCGGGGGCGGTTCGGCGCCTGTTTCAAGGAACGTACGGAACGTACGAAAAATCCACGGATTTCCCTGTGCCGCGCGTCCAATCATCACACCGTCGCAGGCAGTCTCGCGAAAGACACGGGAAAGATCAGCTGTCGTTCTTATATCGCCGTTGGCAATGACAGGAATCTTTACTGCGCGTTTCACGTCCGCGATTACGCTCCAATCCGCATGCCCCTTATAATATTGCTCGCGTGTACGACCGTGAACCGCGATGGCCGCAACGCCTGCCGCTTCAGCGCGTCTTGCTATATCTATCGCGTTGATGCTTTCCGCATCCCAACCGATTCTCATTTTGACAGTTACAGGCAGCCGTGTCGCTCGAACCAGTGCTTCCATAATTCGGCCTGCTTTTTCTGAATCCCTTAAAAGTGCGGAACCCGCGCCATTTTTTACAATTTTCGGCGCGGGACAACCCATATTGAAATCAATTACATCTGCACAGCCTAACTGTTCGACATAAGCCGCGGCTTCCGCCACCGGTTCCGGCTGCGCGCCGAAAAGCTGCATTGCCAACGGACGCTCCTCCGGTACCGTCGCCAGCATTGCCAATGTTTTTTCGTTGCGAAATCTGATGCCCAAAACGCTCACCATTTCGGCGAACGCCATCGCACATCCCATTTCACGGGCAAGAATGCGATACGGCGTATCCGTAACGCCTGCCATTGGCGCAAGGAAAATCGGCGTTGGGAAGTTCAGATTCCCGATTTTCATTGCAGCTTCTTATCCTCACATTTTTTCTCATCCGCTGTGAGGTTTCGTTCGTAAAGCACGCGCAAGCCGGTCAATGTCAGGAAATTATCGACCTTTTCAATCGTTTTGGATTCCCTGGAAATCATTCGGGCCAATCCCCCCGTGGCGATGACTTTCATTTCCTGTTTCATTTCTGCTTTGATGCGGCGAACAATTTCGTCGATCTGCCCCACAAAACCGAAAATCACCCCTGCTTGCATGCCCGTCACCGTATTCTTGCAAATAACTGTTTTCGGCGTTACCAATGCAACGCGGGGAAGCTGAGCAGCTCGCTGGAATAAGGCTTCCGTCGAGATGCCGATGCCCGGTGCGATAACGCCGCCCAAATAATCTCCGTTTCCGTCCACGATGTCAAAAGTCGTAGCCGTTCCGATATCAACGACAATTAATGGTCCGCCATATTGTTCAAAGGCTCCCACTGAATTGACGATTCGGTCTGCTCCGATCTCTCGGGGATTCTCATAACGGAGGCGAATCCCCGTTTTGATTCCAGGGCCTACAATCAGAGGCCGCAGATGAAAATATCGTTCACACATTTTAACCAATGGAACCACAAGCGGCGGCACCACGGAAGAAATGATGATTGCATCGATATCCGTCATACGGATTCCCTGAAAACGGAATAAATCGTTAATCAGCATTCCGTATTCATCACCGGTTTTTTGACGATCCGTGGAAATACGCCAATGTTTCATCAGGCGCTTTCCCTCATACGTTCCAAGAACAATATTGCTGTTGCCGATATCGAAAACCAAAAGCATAGTTTTCCTCCCAAGCTTCCCTACGGGATATTATTTCTATTTATTTTAATCTCGGACGGATAGATACGTCGCCTGCCAATACTTTTCGTCGGCCCTGCGGAGTGTCGATCAGCAAGGCACCGTCGTCGTCGATATCAGTTGCTGTTCCCGCAAAGGTTTCTTTTACTCCGATTACGTTGACTTGTTGCCCTAAAGTAACCGAATAGCGCCTCCACTCGTCAAGCACTTCTCCAAAGCCGTCTTTTGAAACGCTCACATAAAGCTCATCAAGTGCTTCCAATATACGTATGAACAGCTCTGTTCGGTCAATATTTCTCTTTCCAATCATGGAAAGAGAAGTGGCGATTTCTCGTACGTCTTCCGGAAAATCTTCCGGCCAAAGATTTACATTAATTCCCGTTCCGATAACGACATAATTGATGCGCTCCATTTCCGCGCTCATTTCCGTCAAGATACCGACCAGTTTTTTTCCCTCATATAGGACGTCGTTCGGCCATTTGATACCAACCGGAAATCCCATGTCTTTCATGGCGCGAACCACCGCTACCGCTGCCAGCAGGGTACATTTTGGCGCTTCCTGCGGTAAAAACGGCGGCCGCAATATCACGGAAAACCAGATTCCTTTCCGTGCCGGCGAATACCAGCCGCGGGAAAGCCGTCCCTTTCCGGTGCTTTGTGCTTCCGCCACCACCACTGTGCCTTCAGGGGCGCCTTCTTGAGCCAGCCGCTTTGCTTCATTGTTCGATGAGGGTATATCATCATAATGGATCATATTTTTTCCGACAATTCTTGTTTGCAGTTTCGGTTGTATTTCCTGCGGCAGTAAAAGATCCGGGGTTTCTAACAGCGTATACCCTTTACGCGCATGGCTGTCGATTTCATATCCCGCCGCCTTCAGCGCGCGAATATGCTTCCAGACTGCTGTACGCGAAACGCCCAAACGACCGGCGATTTCCTCTCCGGAAATATATCCGTCGCCTGCCGAGCGCAACAACTCGAGCACTTTCTTCTGCAAAATAACCCCTCGCTTTCAAATAAGGGCTTTCAAAAATAAATCATTTTCTTATTGTATATTGACCACGCCGCAATTATACATTTTTTTCATTTTCTCCGCAACTGCCGCGCTTTGCGAATGCGAGGAATTTCACTTTAATTTGCGGTACGGAAAGGAAGGATATCAAATGAATTTAATAACCGCTAAAATTTTCCGCAGCCTGCTCTTTGCATTGTTGCTGCTCGTTCCAGCAGCAACCGCCTTCGCGGGGCGTCCGGATATCTCTTGCGACAAGCAGACCTTCGATATTTTCACCGGACGTTATCTGCTCGACGGCAACGTGCGCGTCGCCGAAAAGGATCGCGCCGTCACCGCCGACCACGCGCAGGTCAGTCTCATCACGCAGGAAGTCTGGGCGCAGGGAAATGTGACGCTTCTGCAAGAAGGATACACGTTCCGGGGCGAAGATTTATATGTGGAAGGCAGAAGCCACGTCGCCCATTTGAAAGAAAAAATACTCTTCGAGCGCGGCGACCTTACCATTAAAGCGGATGACGTCGTCTTCAACTGGGATACGAAAATCGCCGAATGTACAGGCAATGTGACGCGCATATTGGCAGGAGATAAAGCAACGCTCTCTCGTCTTGTCTATAATGTTGCAACGGAAGAAATTGTCAGCGAAGAATAGAAGAACGACAGAAAGGGCCGCGGGGCATTTGCCCCGCGGCCCTTTCTGTCGTTTTGTATTGCAAGGTAAAATTTTGACTGAAATGCTTGAGACAATTATTTAAGAACCGCTTTCCTGAGTCGCTTTTTTCTCTCGGTATTCCTCTGCGAGCATATAAATGAGCGGTACGACAACAAGTGTCAAAAGCGTCGAGGTTGTGAGACCTCCTATCAAGACTACGCCCATGGACTGTCGAAGTTCCGCGCCTTCGCCGATGCCGAGCGCTACGGGCAGCATGCCGAGCAACGTCGAGAGCGTCGTCATCAGGATTGGGCGCAAACGCAGCGAACAAGCCTCGATAATCGCCTCCCTGATTCCCATGCCTCGTTCTCTCGCTTGGTTTGCATAATCGACCAAAAGGATTGCATTTTTAGTTACAAGCCCTAAAAGCATGGTAAAACCGATAACGGACATCATGTTTGCTGTTTGATCGGCCACTAACAGGCCAATTACTGCGCCGATAATGGCAAATGGCAAACTCATCATAATAATCAGCGGCTGGGAAAGGCTTTCAAACTCAGCGGCCAGCACCATGTAAATCAATACGATTGCCAGTACAATTGCTTTGACGACTTCCCCGAAAATGCGGCTCATCATATCGGATTGGCCAATCATTTTTGCCCGATAACCGATGTCCATATTCAGCGCGGGGATATAATCGCTTTGGATTTTCTGAAGCAAGTCGCCCGGCGATGTTCCCACGGTGTCGGCGTACACGGCAATCTGCCGCTGGCGCCCTTCACGGTTGATGCGTGTCGGACCGGATTCCAGCGTTACCTCTGCGATGTCGCCAAGCCGAATAAAGCTGCCGCCTGTCGTCGAAACGCGCAGATTTTTCACGTCGTCAACGGTTCGGCGGTTCGCTTTGTTCATTTGCAGAATAATGTCGTAGTCGTTGTTTCCGATGGTGTAGGAATTCCTGGTGCTCTTGCCCTGGAAGGCGTATTGAACCACCGAGCCAACGGCAGAATTGTCAAGCCCCAGGCGGCTTGCTTTAAGCTGATCGAGTCGAATCAAAATCTCCGGTTCGGCGTCGTTGCCTTGGATTTCAACGTCTGTCGCACCGGGGAACGTGCGAATCATATCCGCCAGCTCATTGGCATACCGCGTTAGATATTCAAGATCACTGCCGCGAATACCAATCTGCACAGGCCTCGATTCACCTCGACCGCCTCCGCCGCCTTGGTTCGTGACAACGGAGACCTGCATCTCGCCTACCGAGGAAAATTTTTTACGCAGTTCCCGCATGATATCCTGCATATTGCGTTTCCGTTCGTTTGCAGGATAAAGTTTTACGTCGATGCCGCCCTCGTTGACAGGTGTGCGAACGCCGCCGATTCGCGTTGCCGCTACACGTACCTCCGGCAAAGAAGCAATTTCCTGCTCCAACGGCTGCACGAGGCGCGCCATACGCTCAAGGCTTGTGCCCGGCGGAGCCTTAATGTTGACGCTGAACTCACCGGAATCGTACACCGGTTGCAGCTCGATGCCGAGAAAAGGAAAGAGAAGGAAATTCAGAAGAAGCGTCGCAAAAGACGCCGCAATAAACTTTTTTGGATGTACGACGGCAAATTTCATCAGCCGATCATATGACTCCCGCATTGAATCAAAGGCTGCTTCAAACCGTTCCAGCAGCCATTCGATGAAAGGCGGGCGCAAGGATTTTCGCTTGTCTTCCTTCGTCGGGTCGTGCAGCCAGTGGGCGGATACCATCGGCGTCAAGGTGTAGGCGGACATCGTGGAAAACGCCAGAGCGAAAGCGACAGTCAAGCCGAACTGCTTGAAATACTGACCGACAACTTCGCCCATAGAGCCGATTGGCACAAACACCGCCAACAGAGACATAGACGTGGCAAGGATGGCCAATACCAGTTCTTTTGTCGCGTCTGCCGCAGCCGTCATCGGATTCTTTCCCATTTCGATATGACGAAAAACATTTTCGATCAAGACAATCGCGTCGTCAATCAAAAAGCCTACCGCCAGCGAAAGGCCCATCAACGACATGTTGTTTAGCGTAAAATCCATCAGCCGCATCAAATAGAAGGTGGCGACTATGGACGTCGGAATCGCAAGTCCGCCGATAATGGTCGCCCGTAAGTCCTGCAAAAAGAGATAAGTGATAGCCAGCGCGAGGAACCCGCCAAACAGGATGGTGTTCCAAACGTCGGCCACGTTTTCGCGGATGTAGCGGGACTGATCGCGGGTGATATTCACGCGAATATCCGGCGGCAGATCGTTTTTTTGCATTTCCTTCAGTGTTGCGTTCACACGATCCACGACTTCAACGGTATTGGTTCGGGATTGTTTACGGACGAATACGATGACGCAAGGAATGCCGTTGGCCCGCGAATATGTTTCCTCGTCTTCCCATGTATCTTCTACGTCGGCAACGTCAGTCAGCATTATCGGCTTGCCATTGTGGCTCGCTACAACGATCTGTTTAAAATCGTCAATACTGTAAAATTTTCCGACGGTTCGGACGGTGATGGTGTTTTGCCCGTCACGTATTTTTCCTCCCGGCGTGTTGTAGTTTGCCGCATTAACTTGCTGCAGCACCGTTTGGATGGAAATTCCGTACGCTTTTAATTTTTCCGGCAGGACATGGATTTTCATAGCTCGTGAGCTGGATCCCACCACGCTTGCTTCCGCTACGCCGTCCAACTGCTGAAGTTCATCCACTACGAGGTCGTCAACAAGTCGACGGACTTCTTGCGGTGGGCGTACATCCGAGGCAAAAGTGTAAGCCGCTATGGCTTGAGAAGAAGTGTCGAAATTCTGCACTGTGGGCTCGTCGATGTCGTCCGGCAAACGGCGACGTACCGTAGCCACTTTTTCGCGAACTTCGCTGGCCATCGCTTTCGGGTCCACGCCGATATCAAATTCCAAGACCGTTTGGGAAAAGCCTTCTCGGATTGTCGAGGTAATGGTCTTAATACCCGATACTTGGCTGACGCGGTTCTCGATCGGCTTCGTGATCAGCGTTTCCATTTCTTCCGGCGCGGTTCCTTCGTATGTTACCGTCACGCCCACCAATGGCAAATCGACGTCGGGATAAAGGTCAACGCCCAGTTCCGGGTAGGAGCGAATACCGAAAACGACCAGTACGAGAATGAACATGGTCGTAAATACGGGCCGCTTGATAAAAGTTTCAATCATAAATAATCTTCCTTATTTATTATCCGTCGAAATTTCTCCGTCGAGCCGGTCCACGACCTTAACCTTGCTGCCCTCGCGGAGCTTATTTTGGCCCCCTGTAATGACTAAATCTTTTTCCGTGATGCCGCCGAGGATTTCCACGAGGTCGTCTCCAATGTAGCCTGTATTGACTACGCGACGCACTGCCGTATCGTCTTCAATGACGTAAACCGTACGCTGGTCGTCGCGCATCACAATCGCAGAAAACGGAACGGTCAGAACATTTTCTTTGGCTTTTGTCGTAATCACCGCGTCTGCATAAACACCGCCTTTGAGACGTCCGTCGCGGTTGTCTATGGAAACTTCTGCTTCAAAAGTTCGAGAGGTGCTGTCCGCTACAGGCGCGACCCGAGTAATCGTTCCTCGCGCGGTCTTGTTCTCGCCTGCCATCGAGGGGATGACGAATTCAACTGTTCCCCCTGGCGCAACGCTTGCAATATACCCTTCCGGCACATCGATTTTTGCCAAGAGCGTCGAAATATCGGCAATATTAAAAAGTGCGGTGCCGACTTTTGCGTAATATCCTTCCTGATAATAACGTTTTTGAATGATGCCCGCTCTCGGCGTTGAAACTGTTGTGCCGCCGAGCTTCGATTGCGCCGCGTCAAGCGCACCTTTCGCTGCGTCAAGTTTTGCCGCCGCGTTTGCATGAGCAAAGCGCAGATTGTCCACAGATTCCTGGGATACTGCACCGTCTTTTAAAAGCTTTTCGTATCGCTCTAAATCAAGTGCCGTTTTTTCTAAATTCGTTAAGGCGTCCACATACACGCCTTCTGCAGCGAGATATGCGGCCGACATATCTTTTTGTTCCAGCACGACGAGATCATCGCCCGCCGCAACGGCTTGCCCTTCCTGTACCAGTACGCGCTCAATACGTCCGTCCACCTTTGCGGCGACGTCCGCCTGCCATATAGGACTAAGCGTGCCGGAAAAACGAATTTTCGGTACGATGGTTTTTCGGCTCGGCGATTCCGCGATTACGGAGACCACCGTGCCTTGTCGGCTTTTATTTGCTTTTTCGCTTCGTCCCATGACATTCGTCACTACGCGAAAACCCACAATCGCCACTAATATAATCGCTATAATCAAAAAGATACGTGTCTTGCCCGATTTCATTGTCTTTCTCCCTGCCTTATCCACTTTGGCTTTTATGCTGGAATTTTAATTTCGACGTATCAGTAAAGTTCTCCTTTCCCTTCTCAAAAGTTTAATGTAATTTTAAGGAAGCACTGCAAAGAAAAAAGACGATCGTGAATTTGATCGTCTTTTCCTTTACTGTTCTTCAATATCGATTGATTTCGTACATCCGATAATGATTGGAACCTCGATCGATCGCTTCGTCCAACGCTTGCCCTGCCGCCTCAATCAAATCTTTTGCAGAAGACAACTCCTTGCCGGTGACGGCAATCCCTATACTGCATACCGTTGGAATCATCGAATCCATCGCACGGCGGGAAAATTCATCCAAGAAATTCTGTGCTCGATGTTCAATGATATCGATGGGTAATTCTCCCCGGAAAAAAACAAGATACCGCGTATTCGTCAGGCGGCTTAAAACATCCTGTCCGCGGAATTCTGACCTTACCGTCTGCTCCAATATGTCAACGCACGTTAGAGGATTCTCTGCCTCTGGGGTATTTTTTTTCGTCGGAGCGCTGGCTTCCATCACAAATAAAACGCCTTTCTCTCTCGGATGCAGCAGCATTATTTCCGTATCGATGCGCGTCGCAAGCTTGCTCAAATTGATATCGGACATTAAATCGGAATTTATATCGCCGTTAAGTTCGTCGGCAAATCCTACCACATTTTCGCTGTCGCTCACACGAAGGTACGTCAAACGGAAATTGCCGCCTTTTTGCCAAGGCGTATCATGAACATCGGCAAAACCGGAAGGTTTTCCGTTCCATAGAAAATTCCATTCTGCCCCCGCAATTCCTGCCTTGAATCCTTTCACTTCCAAACAGGACAATTCATCTGAACGGCAATACGTCAGGCAATCCGTTTTGGCCTCGTATGTCCAAGCTGTAACCCCTGCTCGTCGTACCAAAAGACCGACCAGTTCCTTTTGCCCGACCATTTTTCTTCCTCCCACTGCCTTAAATCAGCACGTCATTTAACTACCATGACCGCGCAAGATGCATTCTCTACAACGTATTGGCTTACGCTTCCAAGCAATACGCCTTTCACCAATCCCAGTCCGCGGCTACCCATTACGATAAAATCCGCGCCGATATCTTCCGCTACATCAATGATCGCCGATGCCGGAGATCCAGTTTCCAGCAGTCGCTCTGTCTCCAAGCCGTCCGGAACACTCCCTTCGGCATGACTGAGAACCGCTTCCCCTGCTTTATTCACCGATTCCAGCAATTCAGCGGAAAGACAAGAATTTACAGCCAACTGGTTGACATTCGCGACATACAGAAAAGAAAGCTTCGCTTTCAGTGCGGCCGCCAGTTCTATGGCCGTTTTCAACGCGCGTTCCGAACTCTCTGACCCATCTACCGGTACGAGTATTTTTTTCATTTTCTTCGCTCCTCTCAATATAGGGACTTTATTCATAATAATTTATACATTCGACCTTTTTACCCAAAATCCTTCCTCGGTAAAATATTTTCTATCGACAACGCTTCTTGCATTAGCCGACAATTTGCGCTAAACTTTACACATTACGCAAGTGAAAGGAAGCAAAATATATGACAGACAAAAAGAATTCTACCAAAAAAGAAACGATGGACGTCGCCGCTCTTGTTGAGCAAACGACCATAGCCGATATTTACCGCGCAGCATTTTATCTTGACAACGTCGCCATCAAAACTAAGCTGATTGAAAGTCCGTTTTTTTCCTCCATATGTGAAAATACCGTATTGCTGAAACCGGAAAACCTTCAGGTTACCGGTTCTTTCAAGCTTCGCGGCGCTTACAATAAAATCAGCCAGCTTTCGGAAGAAGAACGTGAGAGAGGCGTTATCACTGCTTCTGCGGGAAATCATGCCCAGGGGGTGGCTTTTTCCGCGCAAAAGTTAGGTGTCAAAGCCGTCATCTGCATGCCGGCAACGACGCCGATCCTCAAGGTGGAAGCGACCCGCGCTTATGGAGCAGAAATCGTGCTGCATGGGGATACCTTCGACGACGCTTTCGCAAAATCTCTTGAATTGCAAAAAGAAAAAGAATACGTTTATATCCATCCCTTCAATGACATCAATGTTTTGCTTGGCCAAGGAACGACAGCCAAGGAAATCATTGATGACTGCAAAGATGTAGACGCTATTCTCGTCCCCATCGGCGGCGGCGGATTTGCCAGCGGCGTTGCGTTGGCTGCAAAACTTGCAAATCCGGCAGTCAAGGTCATCGGCGTTGAACCGGCAGGCGCCGCTTGCATGGAGGCTGCCTTTAAAGCCAATGGCGTTACTTCGCTTCCCGCCGTCGATACCGTTGCAGACGGCTGCGCTGTCAAAACGCCGGGTGAATTGACCTATGCGTTTTGCAAAAAGTATCTTGACGATATTATCACGGTCTCTGAAATGGAGATTATGAGCGCACTGCTTTCCTTGATTGAAAAGCACAAGCTCGTTGCGGAAGGCGCAGGCGTTCTTTCTCTTGCCGCTCTGCCGAAACTGAAAATGAAAAACAAGAAAGTCGTCCCAATCATCAGCGGCGGCAATATTGATATTTCCACTATCTCCGCTTTGATCGACAAAGCCTTGATTGACCGCGGACGCGTGTTCTGTTTCGGCGTCATGCTGCCCGATAAGCCAGGCCAGCTTCTTGCCGTAGCCCAGATTCTCGCCGATACACACGCCAATGTTACGAAATTAGAGCATAATCAGGCCGGCGTTACGGACAGCTTTAAGAAAGTACAGTTGGAAGTTACCTGTGAGACTCACGGAGAAGATCATATCCGAACCATCATTGCCGCTCTTGAAAAAGCGGGGTATGACGTCTCCCGTGTTTATTGATTTAAAACGCTCTGTTAAAGAATGTGACTGCCGAGCATCCGTTCTTAATTTGAGAAAACGACTTAAATCCCCGAAATTACTTGGTTCACGGAAGGGATTGTAGGTAATCGCCTAATGTTCCACCCCCAAATCTATGGAACGAAAGAAGAAATCCGAAACCCCTTGTGTTTTCTTGCTTCGACAGAAATCTCAAAAATATCAGCAGTCGTTTTCTTTAACACAGCGATTTAAAATAGTATTTGATATTATTCGCCGTTCTGTCGTATAATATTTTTAGATGAATATATGAGCAATAAATCACTGGAGGATAAAATGCAAATACAGCAGAGCGCATTGTCTCAGGCACATATCTTAAAAGATCTTGCCAACACAGACGATTTCACCAGTCAAAAACTTGCGAACGTTTTCAAAATTCTCGGGGACAGTACGCGTATTAAACTACTTGCATTGCTCACAACGAATGAAATGCGAGTCAGTGACATCGCCGAATCCCTCGATATGGGGCAGTCCGCCATTTCTCACCAGCTTCGCGTCCTGCGTGACGCACGGCTTGTCAAATACCGAAAAGAAGGCAAGGAAGCCTGGTATTCTATTGACGACGACCATGTTGTCAAACTGATGCGTCAGGGACTCGATCACGTTTCACACGGTTGACGGTTTTCAACGGAAAGGAGTGGCTCTTATGTGCCTTCGGCAGATATTCCGTCTTACCGGCAGGCTGAATAAAAAAATACGTTTTGCGTATTCCATTCCTGACTGTGTAAAATGCATTTGCCTCCTTTGCGCGATTCAGCTGTTTGTGACCGTTACGGTTTTTGCCGCCCCCATATTGAAGCAAGGTTCCGAAGGGCATGACGTTTTCGTTTTGCAGCAGAATCTGAAAAAGCTTGGATATCCTGTCGAAACAGACGGCGTCTTCGGCATGACGACATATAACGCTGTCGTCGCTTTTCAGCGGGATGAAGACTTATCCCCTACGGGTACTGTTGACCGAGTCACTTGGCATGCTTTGCAAGCGCGTGCGGCGCAGGGGCCGGAAGCTGACGCGGCTGAATCCGAACAGCCGCCCTCATCGCAAGATACTACTGCCGATATGGATACCACGAACATTACACATGAAACGGCGTCGATACAGAACACAGATACAGACGCTGCAGAACTTGAACAGCCGTCTGCGGTGCAAAACACGACTGCCAACACAAATGCTGCAGAAAATTTAAATGAAGCAACGCCGGCATATAATCCGTCGGAACAGGATGATAAAAGCGTATTGGGGGCGAACCCGCGGCCGACGACATTGCCTGCCCCGCAAAAATCTCAAAAACCGATGCCAAATGCGCCGGTTCCCGAAGCCGTCCCCCAAAAATCCGGTACGCAGGTTACCAATGAAACGACTCCTCCCGTTAAACAACAGCCTGAGAAGCCGTCTCCGAAAAAAGAAGATCCGAAAACGGAACATAAAGAGACAAAGCCGTCGAAAAAAGAGGAAAAAATTCCAGAGCAGGCGCCTTTCCTTCCGAAGAATAAAGTGGACGCCGTCATCAAGACAGCAAAAAAATACACCGGAACGAAATACGTTTTCGGCGGGACGACGCCAAAGGGGTTTGATTGTTCAGGCTTCGTCCAATATGTCTTCAAGCAAAACGGTTTTTCCATTCCCCGTACTGCCGATGAGCAATACAAACTCGGCAAACGCATCAAGAAACGAGCTGAACTTGAACCCGGCGACCTCGTCTTCTTTACCACATATGAAAAAGGCGCGTCGCACTGCGGCATTTATCTTGGGAAAAATCAATTTATTCACGTATCTTCCAGTAAAGGGGTTCGTACTGACAGTCTTGATGATTCTTATTGGAAGCCGCGTTGGTATGGCGGAAAGCATATTGTGAAATAAAAAACACGGGATGCCATGACTTTACAGTCGTTGACATTCCGTGTTTCTTTTATTTTCCGCCGCATTTTCCGTCCGCAATCTGTCGGAGCGATTCCATTACGAGTCGTACCTGCGGCGCGATGGTGGTTATATCAAGCGTTTCCTGCGGGCTATGGATGTCATGGGTCGTCACGCCAATGGATACCATATCAAGTTGCGGCGCTTTTTTTATATGCCAGCCGCATTCAAGGCCTGCGTGAATGACTTCGACATGTATTGGGCGGCCTGTCTGCATCTCAAATATTTTTGTCATTAAGTCGGAAAGCGCGCTCTTCGGACGTTCCCGCCAACCGGGGGATGGCGTGCCAATTTCCGCTTCGAGGCCGAGCCTTTGACCAAGAATGCGGCAGCTTTCCACAAGCTCCGTCAACTTTTCGTCAATGCTTGACCGTGCGAAATATGAAAACCATAGTTCGTTTTTTTCTATCCGGAGCAGACCCAAATTTGCCGAAGTTTCAACCAGTCCCGGCATCGTCGTCGACATTTGATAAACGCCTGTGTGCAAAAGCAGGAGCGCATCTGTTATAGCCTTCGCGTCTGCGTCAGACAGAATCCTTGCAGGCGGTTCTGTTTCCGACAAAGTGATTTGCAGTGCGGAGTCCACATTTTTCAGAATGATGCGCGCTCGTTGTTCGACTTCGGCAATTACCCGAAGAATATCCGCCTTTTCCGCTTGCGTAACAATCACGGCATCAGCTTCCGACGCGATGGCATTTCGTGCACTGCCGCCCGACATTGAACTGACAGAAATAGAAATACCCGCATTTTTCAGTGCGTGAAGGGTTTGCGCTAAAATGCGGAGCGCATTGCCCCTTCCATCGCCGATACGCTCGCCAGAGTGCCCACCTAAAAGCCCGTTGATGGAAATGCGCCATGCACTTCCTTCCGGCGGCTCCCGTCGGGAAATCTTTCGATGGAATTCAATGTTTACGCTTCCTGCACAGCCTCGCGTCAGCCTGTCATAATTTTCCGAGTCCCAGTTAATCAGGAAATCGGCGTCGGCAAGCGCGCTTGCGTCGAGTGCCTGCGCCCCCGTCATCCCGGTTTCTTCGTCGGTGGTGATAATCGCACGAAGCGGTCCGACGTTTTTCGCGTGTCTAAAAACGTAAAGAATCATCGCTATGCCTGCGCCGTCATCCGCGCCAAGGCTCGTTCCTTCCGCCGAAAGTTTATCACCCGTTTTGCGTAAACGAATCGGATCATGCAACGGATCGTACACGACTCCCTCCGCTGCTACGCAGACCATGTCCATATGCGCCTGCAAAATTACGCGGGGGACGTCTTCAAATCCGGGCGTCGCCTCACGATCAGCAATAATATTATATGACGCGTCTTGGATGACGTTGCATCCCAACGCGTGAAACGCGTCAAGCAGATAATCGCTGATGGCCTTTTCGTGGAGCGACGGGCGGGGAATTGCGGCAAACGACGCAAAGTCCTCCAGTACCTCGTCCGCGATTTTTCTGTCTTCCGCATGTTGCATGAAAACGTCCTCCCCTAAAGAAAAAGCGGCGCATAGAGACGCCGCAGAAATCATGTGTTATTTGCTTATTTAAAAAGTGCGCTGACGGAACTCTGCGTATGGATGCTCTTGATGACGTCGCCGATGGCGTCAGCGAGAGACAGTACCACGATCTTATCCGATTGTTTCTCGGGCGGCAACGGAATCGTATCGGTAATAATCAGTTTTTTCAACTCAGATTCGTTGATGCGCTGCACCGCCGGGTCGCTCAAAATCGCATGGGAACAGCAAGCGTAAACATCCGCCGCGCCAAGCTTTTTTAGTGCTTTTGCACCTTCGCAGAGAGAACCTGCCGTGTCCACGATGTCGTCGATCATAATGGCATTCTTGCCTTTAACGTCGCCAATCAGATTCATGACTTCAGCTTTGCCCGGCTCGGGACGGCGCTTCTCGATGATAGCGATAGGCGTCTGCAGACGGTCAGCCAGTACCCGTGCCCGCGTCACTCCGCCAAGATCAGGCGACACGACAACAGCATTGTCAAACGCGTGGTTCTGCTGGAAATATTCAGCGAGCACCGGAGCCGCCGCCAAATGATCGACGGGAATATCAAAAAAGCCCTGGATTTGTCCCGCGTGCAAATCAACGGTGACAACACGGTTAGCACCGGCCGTCTCAATCAAATTGGCCACGAGTTTCGCAGAAATCGGTTCGCGCCCACGCGTCTTGCGATCCTGCCGTGCATAAGCGTAGTACGGAACTACCGCCGTGACGCTATGCACGGATGCACGTTTGCAGGCGTCGATCATAATCAAAAGCTCAATCAGGCTGTCATTGACCGGCTGGGAAGTAGGCTGGATGATATAGACGTCCCGTCCCCGTACGCTCTCGTTTATCATCACTTGCGTCTCGCCGTTGTTGAAACGGCTCACAAGCGCGTCGCAAAGAGGTACGCCTATATGGTCCGCGATGTCCTGCGCCAGCTTCGGGTTCGCCGTGCCCGAAAGAATGCAAAGATTTCCATATTGTGCTGCCATGATTTGCCCCCCATTTGTAAGTTCCTTTTTGGATCTTCCTATCCTTCTAAATTATAAATAATACTGGCCATTTGTCCAGCATTATTTCATTTTCTCTTATCCGGCCAGTTCGGGATGTTTTTTTGCCGGGCGCGGGCTACCGCCAATTCTTCCGGTGGCACGTCTTTCGTAATCGTGGACCCGGCCGCTACGTATGCGCCGTCGCCTACGGCTACAGGCGCTACCAAATTGGAATTACATCCGACGAAAGCGTTGTCCCCGATTTTCGTACGGAATTTCTGCTTGCCGTCGTAATTGACGGTAATCGTTCCGCATCCCATGTTGACGCCGGCCCCCATATCGCAGTCGCCGATATATTGCAAATGGGGAAGCTTGGAACCTGCTCCAATTTTAGAATTTTTGACTTCGACGAAATTACCGATTTTCACGTTATTTGAGATATGGGAATCCGGGCGTATATGGACGTACGGTCCCATTGTCGCGCCGCTCTCAATCTCACATTCATGAGCATAAACAAAATGTGCAGTCACGCTATTCCCGATTTTCGCGTCTGTAAAGCGGCTCGACGGGCCAAGGGTGCAGCCCTCTCCCACTACCGTCTTCCCTTCCAGCCATGTGAACGGATAGATTACCGTATCGCGACCGACAATAACGTTTGAATCCACAAAAGTGGAATCAGGGTCCATCAGCGTAACGCCGCTTTTCATTAATTCAATATTCTTGCGGCGACGCAGGATTTTCTCTGCCTGCGCCAAATGCAGACGGGAATTGACGCCCAGCGTCTCTTCATAATCATCTGCCGCCACGGCCCAAATCTTTTCTCCGCGTTCCCTCAAGATGGAAAGCACATCTGGCAAATAATATTCTCCCTGCGCGTTGTCGCAGCCGACATTTTTTAACGCGGAAAAAAGCGCTTCTTTTTCAAAACAATAAATGCCGGAATTTACCTCTTGCACGGCACGCTCTTCTTCCGTGGCGTCCTTGTGCTCGACTATTTTTTCCACGTCGCCCGCCGCTGTCCGAATTACCCGGCCGTACCCTGTCGCGTCAGGCATTACTGCCGTCAACACTGTGGCCTTCGCGCCAGCTTTCTCATGTTCTTCATACAGCCGTTTTACCAGAGCGCCGGTCAAAAGCGGCGTATCGCCGCACAGTACCATAACCGTGCCGCGCGCATCACGAAGCAATGGTTCCGCTTGCAGTACAGCATGCCCCGTACCCAATTGTTCCGCCTGCACGACTACTTCAGCCGCATTCCCAAGCTCGGCGCGCACTTCGTCTGCGCCGAACCCTACGACAATAATGTTACGCTTCGAGCCTGCCGCTTCGGCCGCATCCAGCACATGCCGAACCATCGCTTTTCCGCACACTTGATGCAATACCTTCGGATGCGATGACTTCATACGAGTTCCCTTACCTGCCGCCAAAATGATTGTTACCAATTCAGACATTTTCGCACTCCCTTATGCGTTTTTGCTATTTTTCTCTTTCTCTTTCATGCTTGCAAGCAACGTCTGCTCGGATTTTTCCATATGATGCTCCGCAGCTTTACGCGCAGCCTTTTCGTCGCCCTGTGCAATCGCCTCGACAATATTACGATGTTCCTCCAGCGTCGCTTTTAACCGACCGGGGAAAGACATGGACGTCGTGCGGAACCGCGTAAGCTGTTCCCGAAGATTTGAAATGATGCCTACAAGTCGCGTATTTCGGCTTGCCTGATACAAGAGATCATGAAATTCCGTATCGGTCCGAACGATGCTTTCCATGTCTCCGCTTTTGATATGTGTGCCGATTTGTACTAAAAGCCGCTGAAGCTTTTCCAGTTCATCCTCAGTGATTCGCTCAGCCGCCAGCCCACTGGCCAGCGACTCTAACGAAGTACGAATCTCAAAGACTTCATTAATATCGCGGATAGAAAGGTCGGCAATATAGGTCCCGCGACGCGGCATCATAATCACATAGCCTTCCATTTCAAGCTTGCGAATCGCTTCCCGCACCGGGGTGCGGCTAACGCCCAACTCTTCCGCCAACTGTATTTCCATCAGACGTTCTCCCGGCTTCAATACACCGCGGCGAACTGCGTCCCGTAATGTTTCGCAAACCACCTCGCGAAGGGGTTGATAGCTGTCCAGCCGAATCGGTTCTAATCTTCTTTTTTCCATACGCTCATCCATCCTTCATTACAAAACTATCATTTATAATATATTTTTGCCCGTCGTCGGCGCCACAAAAACAGCCGCGTCGGGATATGCGTGCGACAGCGCTTGCGCCGCCCGCTCCGCGTTTTCCATCGTCTTCGCTAAGCCAAAGACCGTCGGTCCACTGCCGGACATTAGGCTTGCCATCGCCCCATTCTCCGTCAGCACGCGTTTATAAGCGCCAATGATTGGATGCTCTTGCATCGTCACTTCTTCCAATACGTTGACAAGCCCGTTCGCAACTTTCTCTCCGTTCCCTTCAGAAAGTGCGGCAAGCATCGCCTGCGTATCAGGATGACGTGCAGCCCCGATACGGTCATAAGTTTTATATGCCCAGGCCGTCGATACGGACACCGGAGGCTTTGCCAATACCACAGAGAGTGCAGGCAAATCAGGCAGTCGATGCAGCAATTCGCCCCGACCTGTTGCCAGCATCGTCCCTCCCTCGATGCAAAACGGCACGTCCGAACCAATTTTTTCGCCAAGCGAGCAAAGCGCTTTTGCTGAAAGACCGGTTTCAAAAAGCCGATTCATTCCAATCAGGACTCCGGCGGCGTCTGTTGAACCGCCAGCCAATCCTGCCGCGATAGGAATTCGCTTTTCCACGGAGATAGAAACTCCACTCTGTATTTTGTATACATCTCTAAAAATACGTGCCGCTTTCCATGCCAAATTCGTTTCGTCCGCAGGCAGCTCGGCCGCATCGAGACGGAGCGAAATTCCTTCCGGCTGCTTTTTCAAGTGGATTGTATCGAAAAGCCCCACTGACTGCATGACCATTTTGACTTCATGATATCCGTCGGGACGAACGCCCAAAATATCCAGCGTTAAATTGATCTTGGCGTTCGCCTCCACACTAATCATACAGAAAACACTCCCGCCTTTTGCCATTGTGCGTCATCATCGACTGCAGCCGACTTTTTAGCTTAAATATTATATCATCTTTGCCAATCTGTGAAAATATCATTCGACAGGGAAATTTGAGATTAGCGACGAATTGACAATACAAAAATCCGCGTTCATAATTATTAAAGAAGAGAGAACAAAGGAGCGCCTTCCATGTGGAATCCTTACTATAAAAAAGCGCTGATTCGTCTGTTGCTTTCCATTCCAATTCTTTTCATTTTATTTGGCAGTTCCGCGCTGTCGTTTCTCGTAGCATGGTCACGTTTATCCGCTCCCGGATGGACAGATACGTTTGCTATGCTTGAACAAAATATCGGGCACATTGAATGCTGCTCCGCATTTTTGCTGATGTGCATTCATTACCCTATTTATTTGCGCGGTTTCATTGATTTGCGGAGACGACTTCCCGGTACGGACACACTGTTTGCCTTCGCCACCCTCTCTGCTTTTAGCATCGGTATTTTGCCTCGCGTTCTTGATTGGACAGCGGGCTTCTTTTTGTTGAGTCCGCTTTATGCGAGTACCATGAGCGCCCTTCTCTCTTTTGGCGCTATCGGTGAAGAATTCCCTTCTTATTTTCATTTAGTTGGATTGTGGACCTTTTTTACTTCTCTTGGTGATTTCCTTCGTGCCCGTGCTGCTATTCTGCTGGCTCGTTCTGCCGGTCTTGACAAGCCTATGTCGGAAGACGATCTTTCGATTAGCCTTGTACAATTCCCCGGCCATGCGGCAATTCTCTCTCTGATATTTTCCATCCTTTGCGGCGTCGCTTGGGTTCTGCTTGGCGTATCCGTTCCTTTTGCTGTTGGTTTTTCTCTCTTTCTGCTCCTTTCCGCCGCTCCTTGTGCTTTGCCGCTGGTCGAGGCAGTCCCTCTTTGGATAGGAGCTGCCCTGCTCGGGGAAAACGGCGCTTCCCTACGAAGTATCCGCGCTATAGAATCTGCGGCCACCGCAGACACCCTTGTTCTTGGAAAATCAGACGTCCTGACAAGGGGCGAACCGCAAATCACCGATATCATCCCTGAGGGTATCACAGTCAGCGCCCTTATGTCCCTTGCCGCCGCCGCCGAATCCGGATCGCGTCATCCGATAGCACGGGCGATTTCCGAGTACGCCATCCGGCTGCGTGCCAAATATGGACGCATTGCCGCTTTTAACGAATCCCCTGGGGAAGGCGTGGAAGTGCTGATGAACAACGCGCCGATTCGCGTCGGCCAGAGAACGTGGATTGAATCCCAAGGCGTTCGTATCAGCGCGAACCTTCTTACAAAAGATGACCAGCTTGCCGAAAAAGGAAAAACGATTCTCTACGTCAGCAACGGAAAGAACGCCAAAGGCATCATTGCTTACGAATACGACCTTGACGAGGAAACTGCGGAGACCGTTATTTCACTCGAACAACAAGGCGTATCCACGATTCTCATGATTGGCGAAGGCTCCCGTACTGCCAAAGCGTTGGCGAAACGACTGGGTATACCGAACTACCGTCATGACATCAGGACCGAAGACCTCATACGAGAAATCCAGCTACTGCAGACCCAAGGCAAAAACGTTGCTCTTTTTGCAAACCTTCCGGAAGACAGCGAGCCGATGAAACAGGCGGACTGTCCCATCCTGCCCCGACTGGACAAAGCTGCTGAACCGCCTGATCTCCCGTGGCAAAATATAACGACGGCCTCTCAAACCATCGAAGGGGCGATTGTTGAAGGAAAACAGAAAGCAAACTCAAAAGTCCCGGCGACGCTGCCTGCGGTAATTGTTCGCAGCTTTTCCGTAATTCCAGCTACCCGCGAACTGTTGCAAAATATTCAATCCGTTGTACATAGAAACACACTGATCTCCTTCTTGGGACCGCTGCTCATTCTTCCAGCGTCTTCCGGTCTTCTCGTTACGATGGGATATTCATTTCCTGCGCCATGGATTGTCGCTATGGCTTCCCTGCCCGGGCTTACCGCGATAATTGTCGATACCGTCCACATGGGACGCCAGCTTGCTGCTGCATCAAAACAATCATCCACATTGCCAAAGGAGGACACATTCCATGAGCCTTGACGGCTTTTCCATGCATCGGCTCACCCGTGAATTGGACCGGGAACTGTCCGGGGGGCGGGTGGACAAAATCACGCAGCCGAATAAGACCACGATTCAAATATCTATCCGCCAGCCCGGAAAAAATCTGCTTCTCTGTATTTCCGTACGTTCGCAGAATCCGTTGCTTCGTCTTTTGGAGGCCCCGCTGGAAAATCCTGCGGAGCCTCCCTCATTCTGTATGCTACTTCGAAAACATTTGGAAACCGGCCGCATCGCCTGCATACGTCAGCAAAGTCTTGACCGCGTGATCTTCATCGACGTGGACGTACTCGCCGCAGGCGGACGTATCGTGACAAAATCACTCGCTGCAGAATTGACGGGAAAATATGCGAACCTGATTTTGATTGAAGAAAGCGTCATCATCGACGCTCTTCGCCGTGTCGGCGCTTCGGACAGCCGTGTGCGTCTCGTCCTCCCCGGCGGCAACTATCAACTGCCTGACGACTGCGGCAAGCTTAATGCTTTGGAAGTTGCTCCCGATGACTTCTCCAAGATGCTCCGGCAACGAACCGACATGAAACTTATCAAAGCCGTCAGCGACGTCTGTCTCGGCGTCGGTCCTGTCACAGCAAAGGAAATCGCATTCTGCGCGGGACTTGCGCCCGACGCCCACGTTGAAGACTTAGACGACGCCGACTTTGCCTCCCTTGTTTCCGCCTTTGGCGAGACCGTTGCCGCCTTGCGGGATTCGGCGTCTCCCTCCGTTTTGTATCATGACGCAAATGGAAAACTTGTCGCCATGTCGGCGTTTCCTCTGCATATATTCAAGGACGCGGAAGAAGAGCGCTTTCCCACCATGAGCGCCATGCTCGCCCGTGCCGAAATCCTGATCGGCAGTTACGCTCCGCCGGATAAAGAACGCTTTCAAAAACTCGTCAAAAACGAACTGCGACGCGCGCAAAACAAATTAGAAAAGCTATTGGAAGAAGCTGAAGAGGCGAAAAACGCCGATGAATTTCGACGAAAGGCCGATACGTTGACTACCTATCAGCATCAGCTTTTCGACCATCGGGACGAAGAAGTTTCCCTTCCCGACGTCTACGCGGAGAATGGCGCCAATTTAACCATCGTTCTTGATCGTCGGCTGACGGTGCGGCAAAATATCCAGGATTACTACAAAAAATACGGAAAGTTGCGTCGCGCGGAAACGCTCTTGGCAGAGCAAATCAACGCCTGCCAAGAAAACATCCGCTATCTTGAAACCGTTGAACTTTCCCTTGCTTCTTGTACCGGCCTTGCGGAACTCTCCGACATTCGCGCAGAATTGATTTCTGCCGGCCTTTTGCGGGAAAAACAAAAGAAAAAGCCCGGAGAAAAACTCTCCGAACCTTTCCGATTCCATGCCGAGGACGGTACTGAAATTCTCGTCGGCAAAAATAACAACCAAAACGACCGACTGACCTTCCATATCGCTTCCCGCGACGATCTTTGGCTGCACACCAAGGACATTCCCGGCTCTCATGTCATCCTGCGAACGAACGGACAAAAACCGCGTGAAGAAACTCTGCTATTAGCCGCATCACTGGCAGCCCATTTCAGCCAAGCCTCCGGTTCATCCAATGTCCCTGTGGACTTCACTTCCTGCCGTTACGTAAAAAAGCCCTCAGGCGCCAAACCGGGATTCGTGATTTTTACCCATCAGAAAACCCTTGCGGTTACGCCGGATAAGGAACGATTACAGAAAGTGTTGGTACAAGCAGAAGCCCTTTCGTAAAACTATTTTGCAATGAGACGTCCTGTTAGGAATGCAACAAGATCCGATGGGGCGTTGTTTTTCTTTTCCTAATGTACATTTAGCCTGCAAACTTGGTGAAATATAATACGCATACTATTTCTGCCGAACAGAAAAGGACTTCCGTGGTTGGAAGTCCTTTTTTGAACATGATATTATGTCTGCAACTTTTAGTTTTACTTCATTCTTGCGTCAACAGCTTCATTGTCGGGAAGAGCAACACGTCTCTAATTGACGGGCTGTCGGTCAGCAACATCACGAGACGATCGACGCCTATGCCAAGGCCGCCCGTCGGTGGTAGGCCGTATTCCAGCGCGGTAACGAAGTCTTCGTCCATCATGTGGGCTTCGTCGTCGCCCGCTTCCCGCTGCTTCATCTGCTCGACGAAGCGTTCCCGCTGATCGATGGGATCGTTCAGCTCTGTGAAACCGTTGGCCAGTTCCCTGCCGTAAATGAAGAATTCAAAACGGTCGGTAATCATCGGATTTTCGGGGTTGCGTTTCGCCAGCGGCGAAATCTCCGTCGGGTGTCCGGTGATAAAGGTCGGCTGCATCAGAGATGCTTCGACTTTTTCCTCAAAAGCCGCGTTCAAAATTCCGCCAATGCCATGGCGCAATTCGTAAGGAACGCCGATTTCATCCGCCATAGCCCGCGCTTCTTCTATGCTTGCCGCCGCCAAGAAGTCTTTTCCTGTAGCTTCTTTTACCGCGTCATTCATACTGATGCGGCGAACAATAGTGAGGTCGATTTCCACGCCCTGATAAGTGAATTTTTCCGTACCGAGTACCGTTTTCGCCGACTCGCGCACAATCCCTTCGGTGATGTCCATGAGGTCACGGTAATCAGCATAGGCTTGATAAATTTCAATCGAAGTAAATTCCGGATTATGCCGGACGTCGATGCCTTCATTGCGGAATACGCGGCCAAGTTCATAGACGCGTTCCATGCCGCCGACGACAAGACGCTTCAGCGAAAGTTCCGTCGCAATGCGAAGGTACATGTCCATGTCAAGGGCGTTATGATGCGTGATAAAGGGGCGTGCTGCCGCGCCGCCTGCGATAGTGGACAGCACAGGAGTCTCCACTTCCAAAAAACCGCGCTCATCCAAATAACGGCGAATCGCCCGAATGATGTTCGTGCGCTTGACGAAAGTATCCATGACTTCCGGATTTACGATAAGGTCCAAATACCGCTGCCTATAACGCATTTCCACGTCTTTCAGTCCGTGGAATTTTTCCGGCAGCGGACGCAGGGATTTGGACAACAAGTCAAAATCAAGGACGATGATGGTGATTTCCCCCCGCTGGGTCTTGAAAACACGGCCTTCAATGCCGATAATATCGCCGATATCCAGCAGGCGAAACTGTCCGTATTTCTCTTCGCCAAGTACGTCATATTTGAAATAAATCTGTATCCGGCCTGACATATCCATCAGTTCAGCAAAACTTGCCTTTCCGTGGCCCCGTTTCGCCATTAGGCGGCCTGCGAGGCGAACCTTCGGGCCGTCTTCCTCGCCTTCTAATTCGTCAAATTTATCGCGGATGTCCTGCGCATGATAGGTGACCTCATAGCGATGACCGAAGGGAGCGACGCCCATTTCGTCAAAGGTTTTCAGCTTATCGCGCCGGATTTGCATCATCTCGTTAAGGTCTTCCACGCGCGACGCGGCCTGCCCGCCCTTTTTCTGCTGCCCGTTTTCCACTGGTTTTTCTCCTTTTACGCCTTGATCTTCATGATCTTGTACTTGATCGTACCCACAGGGGCCTGCACATCGACGACCTTGTTGACCTTCTGGCCGAGAATCGCGGCGCCCACCGGGGATTCGTTGGAAATACGCATGGCTTCGGGATCAGCCTCCGCCGTGCCGACAAGGGTATATTCCATATCCTCGTTGAGTTCCATATCGCGAAGAATAACTTTGCAACCCATGGTTACTACGTTTTTCGGCTTTTTCTCTTCGGAGATGACCTCGACGTTGCGAAGTTTCTGCTCCAGTTCCTGAATTCGGCCTTCAATGAACGCCTGCTCATTTTTCGCGTCGTCGTATTCCGAGTTTTCACTGATATCGCCGAAGGCGATGGCCTGCTTGATTCGCTCCGCCACTTCGATTCGGCGCACGCTTTTCAGGTTTTCCAGTTCGTCCTGCAGTTTTTTCAGACCGTCTTTCGTCAAAATCATTTTCTGGTCCGCCATTCGATCATTACTCCCTTGCATTAACATTGAAAGTGCCAAGGACGCGCCTTGGCACAAGCTTTCTAACAATTATAAGAGTTTTGGCCTTCGTTGTCAACGACTGTACCGCTTTCAATCAACGCCAATTTTTCAGCATGGGCGAGTTTTTTCAGCGCGCATTCCCGCCGTAATGCCTCGTTTTTATCTGCAAATGCTTCATAGTAGCGTAGCTTTACTGGCAAACGCGAGCGCGTGTATTTCGCACCCCGCCCCGCATTGTGCGTTGCTAAACGTTTTTCAAGATTGTTGGTCCATCCCGAATAGAGCGTACCGTCCGCGCATTCGAGGATATAGGCGTATGCGGTCACTTGTTATCCTTCGCCTCGTTCTGCGTGATAATAGTGATCTTTTTGATTTTTACGTCCTCATAGGGCCTATTGCGGAACTGATCGGTTTCAACCTTTCCGATAGCCTTGACGACGTCCATACCCTTAATCACTTTGCCAAATACCGCATGATGACCGTCAAGCCATTCCGTTTTCGCCAGCGTGATAAAGAACTGGGAACCGCCGGTATTCGGGCCGGCATTCGCCATAGACAAAATACCTTCTCTGCTGTGCCGGAGGTCAGGGTGAAACTCGTCGGGAATTGTGTAGCCCGGGCCGCCGGTGCCGTCGCCTTTCGGACAACCGCCTTGAATCATGAAGCCGTCGATAACACGATGGAAAATAAGGCCGTTGTAGAACCCCTTCTCTACTAACTTAATGAAATTTTCCGTAGTCTTTGGGGCTTTGTCCTCAAACAGTTCGATGTCAAAAGTACCTTTGCTTGTCTCAAACCTTGCAATGCGATTCTCCATTTTTCTCTCTCCTCCGTTTTTGTTCTGTCCGTCGCCCGCCGCGCACGCCGTGCTCAAAAGCAGAAGCAGCAGCGACGCCGCGAGGCAGATTATTTTTTTCATTTTCATTCGGGAAATCCACTCCCTTTTTCATAGATTCGCTTTTCTCCCGGTTCTGTGGGGGCCCAAACGGGAATTTCTTTCCCTTGTGCGAAAAAATCTTTTCCCGGTGAAAATCGGGGATAACCGACACTGTGCATGGTGATAAGCGCCTTGACGTCCGTGCGGCGACAAAATTCTTTCGCGCCCCAATCCCTCGCTTCCTCCAACCGTCCATCCGCCGGAAAGAACGCCAAATCGAAATTCTTGCCGTCTATCCGTTTCATTTGCTTAAAGAAACCGTTCCGAGCCAAGCCGATGGCGTCCGCCGAATCATTTTTCCAATGCCACCAGTTGAAATCGCCGGCATGAAAAATGCGCCAACCGTCTGCCTCCACGAGAAAGGACGTACCTTCGTCCGTGGAATCGAAGCTTTCGATGCAAAGCCCTTCTTCTTTCCAGCCATCGTATTTTCCGATCCATACGGTCTTTTCTTTCGGGAATCGTCTCGAAACATAAAGGCTTCGAATATCTTCGCTCAAAAAGAACTTTGCAGCTTTCTCATAGCGGGCGATAGACGGGTTGAAATGGTCGAAATGCGCGTGAGATACGAAAAAATAGACTTTTTCAGCTGAGGACAAAGCTCGTTCGACATCTCCACGCATATCCCTGTACGCATCAAAAATGAGCGCCCAGCGCCCCACTTCCGATTCGACAATGAAGCCGCTGTTCAAAAGATATGTGATTTGCAGTCTATCCTTCGCCAAGCTCGGCCCTCCCAGCTTTTTCCTTTTGTTCCCGCTCGCGGAGCATTTTTTCGAGCTTCACGCCAGGCATTGTAAAGCCGCGTCCCATAACCTCATTGGCATCCATCACAATCATAAAGGACTGCGGGTCATAATGGTCGGCCACCCGTTTTACCGACGCTACCTGCGTCAGTGTTACTACGACGAAAAGTACCCGTTTTTCCTGATGGGTAAACGCGCCCTCACCTTCGAGGAAGGTCACTCCACGACCAAGACCGCGGATGATGGCTTCGGCGATTTTCTCCGTCTTATCCGAGATAAGAATAACAACTTTTCGATGGTTGAAGCCTGCAATGACTTTATCCGTCAGAGTGGCACTCATGAACATCGAAATCAGCGTATACATGGCCGGCATGACGCCGAACATGAAAGCCGATATTGCCATGATGACACAGTTAAAGACAAAAATCACGCCGCCCATGTTGAACGAATAGTATTTTTTCACAATAGCGGCCACGATGTCAAGCCCGCCGGAACTTCCGCCGTTCCGAAAAATGATTCCGTAGCCGATGCCGTTGAATACGCCGCCGAAAATTGCGGCCAGCATAGGATCTGGAACCGGCGCATACGCGTTCAGGAAATGCGTTGCGTCAAGGCAGACAGAGAACATCACAGTGCCGAACAGAACGCCGATGAAATAATCGCGCCCGAGCACTCGGAGCGCCGCGATGAGCAACGGCACATTGTAAACAAGCACTTGCGCGCCGACAGGCAATCCACCCGTCAAAAAATAGACGATCATGCCGATGCCTGTGAGCCCGCCTGAAAGCAGGTGGTTGGGAAGCAGGAAAAGATTGATGGAGCTGGAACTGATTAGGCAGCCCAGCATGATGGCCGCCGCCTCGGTCAAACGACGCGAATGATTTATCTTTTCCACGGCGCCGTCATTCCCTTCTCGGCTTTTTCGCGCTCCTGCAGCGCACTCATGTCAATTTCTTTGTTTGCCAAAAGTTGCGCGTTGAACTCGTCGCTTTGCCAGTCTTCTTCCGAACCGCCTCCTAAATCTGCCTCTTCCTCCGTCAGCGGAAGACTCGTAATCCGCCATGAAACAAGAATCCATGTTTCTGGTTCTATCTCCAGCATCAATTTTTGTCCTGGCTTTTCAGGATTCTCGTAGATATTCCAAGTCAGGCCGCCAATCTGCTCACGTTCCTTAGGGCCGTACACAGAAGAAATCCTGTGAGGCGTCGCGCCGTATCGGACGTCTTCCCTCGCCGAATAACTTTGATCTTCTATGACGATATCAACAACCTTGCCCGTCGAAGCAGCTACTCCTACGGAAAATTTCTTCTTGAAAGTGTAATACTTGACGCGAATGCCGAAGACACTCTTGTCCGTGTCGAAAAGCGGTGCGCCAAAAGCTTTTTCCAGCATTTTCTCGTCCGCCGTTTCGCCAAGCGTTACGCCGCGTACGGAAAAATCTTCCGGGAGGACACAGCCTTTCGCATTCGCTGTCAGTGCAATCGCCATGAAGAAACAAAACAAGAATGCCGTTCCAAATGCTCGCCGCAAATCACTCACCTCCCAGACATCAGACAGAAACATGATACTTCACGGCTTCAATCATCAAAACTCTGTGAAATTTCCATTCCGAAAAACGGGAATTTCTTTTCCGTCTTTTGTCTTTCCCGTAATTGAAAGGTCCCTTGAGCCGACCATGAAGTCTTCATGCAGCAGCGAATCATTGACGCCATGAGACAGAAGCGTCAACGTATCCATATCTGCACCTCCCTTTATGCAGGTCGGGTACGCCTTGCCAAGGGCAAGATGACACGAAGCGTTTTCATCAAAAAGCGTATTGTAAAATAAAATTCCGCTTTTTGAGATCGGAGAATCATAGGGAACCAACGCCACTTCGCCAAGCCTTGCCGATCCTTCATCTGTTTCGATAAGCTTTTCTAAATGTGACTTTCCGGTTTCCGCTTCATAGGAGACAACCTTTCCCGCTTCAAAACAAAGCCTTATGCCTGTGATGAGGTTGCCATGAAAGACTAAAGGCTTCGTGGCGACAACGACGCCGTCCACTCCTTCCCGATGCGGAAGCGTATATATTTCTTCCGTGGGAAGGTTTGCGAGAAAGACGCGCCCGTTCTGCGTCTCCTCCGCGCCGCCTGCCCAAATATGACCTTCGGGAAGACGGATTGTCAGATTTGTGCCAATTTCATTGGTATACTGAAGCGACTCGAATGACCAAGCATTCATGAAATCCGAGGCGCGGCGCAAAAAATCCGTATGCGCTTTCCAACGCTTTACCGCTTCCCCTTCTCCTGCGACCCGAACCGTGGAAAAGATTGCTTCCCAGAGCAAAGCTTCCGCATCATCTGCGTCTGGAAAAACCTTTTCCGCCCACGCTTTTGTCGGCACAGAAATTACGCACCACGCGTTCTTGTTTGCCATGATGCGCGCTCGGTATTCTAAAAGCGCCTCTCCTGCTGCCTGCTGAGCCGTTGCTAAGCGATCCGGCTCTACGCCCAAGAAAGCTTCCGGATCTTCGGCGTGCACGGAAATAATCGCGGCGTCGTCTGCCGCGTTGTCCATATAAAGACGCCTGCGCCATTCGGGATAGTTTCCTAACGCTTCCGTTGAAGCCATTTCAAAACGGAGCCGGGAAAACTTCTCGTCGTTCCAAACGATTGTTACGTCCTTCGCGCCTGCGCTATATGCTTCTTTAGCGATTCGTCTGGCGAAAGAAGCGCATTCAATCGGCGCATTGACGACAAGCGGCTGTCCTTCGCGCAAATTTACGCCTGTACGCACTGCAAGCCGCGCGTACTCCGAAAGCTGCGCCTCTTTTTTTTCCAGCGTCATTTGATTGCGTTCAGCCTTTCCGCCAATTCTGCCGCTGACGGATCGCCTGCGGCCGCTTCCATGATTGGTTGGTCGCCAAGCATCAGCGTATTGCCGTCGGCCCAAGCGGTTGCAGCGCCGTGTCCGTTATGATAAGCCGTCGCTAAATTTCCCATCACGAAATATGCGCGCTCATGGCTGCTCATATCATCGGCAGGCGCCGGCGTCACGAAGTCTTTCCCGTTTACCTTTACCATAGCCGCATCTGCGTCAATTTTCACCTTTCCGTCGCTATACTCGGTCAGGGATTTCGCGTAGGTGTCACGACGATCCTTGTGATCTGGGTGATCGGATAGGAAGCTTCCGCCGCTCGTCGAACGTTCCATCACGCGCTGCCAAATCGCGGCGCAGGCACCCGGATTATAATTGGAATGGATGAGGTATTGGAATGCCATCTTGTCCGCCTCGCGCTCTTTCGCCCTTGGCATATGCACATTGCCCGCAACCTGAGCAGCCAGCTGACCAAGAGCGGAACCGTTCGTCAATATCGCCGCGCCTACCTGCGCAATCATAGCGTCCCGGATGCCCTTCTGCACATGCTTGTTCTGCCCGTGGCCCATCTCATGTCCAAGCACCACCGCGACTTCATCGTCATTCGCCACCATGTCGAACATTCCCGTGTTGACGCTGATGTTATGTCCCAGCGTGCAAAAGGCGTTGAAGGATTTATCGTTGTTAATAAAATAATTGTACGGTTTCTCATTGATGGTCGGATCCACCTGCGCAATGGCCGCGGTAAGATTTTCCATAATGCTGTCCAGCCGCGCATTCAGATAGGGATCGTCGTTGACGCCGTATTGCTCCTGCATCTTTTGGAAATACTCATCGCGCCCTTCGTTGTCCAGATAGTTGATCTCCTGGTTCAGCGCCGCATATTGAACGCCCGCGCCGATAATCGTCCCCAGAATATCCGCGTGCGCCGTTGGCGCCGGAATTACAGAGAAAGCGATTGCCCCAGCAACGGCCAAGGACGCCAGTTTCTTTGACACTTTTTTCAGCTGCATATGAAAAACCTCTTTTCTGTAGAGTATATAAAAATTATATCACATTCGCCGTTTCTTTTTCTACAACAAAGATGCGAGTGCCTGCGCCGCGCCCATAATGCCTATTTTCGCATGCTCAAAGGTCAGGCCTCCCTGCAGGTAAACGTTGAACGGCGGCCGCATAGGACCGTCGGCGCTCAATTCGATAGAAGCCCCCTGTACAAAGGTACCTGCCGCCATGATGACTTGATCCGCATACCCCGGCATGTCCCACGGTTCCGGTGCGGCATATGAATCGACAGGCGAATATTTTTGAATGCCGCCGCAAAATGCAATCAACTTCTCGGCGGTTCCCAATTCGACGGCCTGAATGATATCGCTCCGTTTCGCTTCCGGGCTCGGCCATACTCGATACCCCAATTCTTGAAACAACCCAGCGGCAAATACGGCTCCTTTTAGCGCTTGAGCGACGACATGCGGTGCTAAAAAGAACCCTTGGAAAAAATGTCGATGATTGGCGAGCGAGGCTCCCAGCTCATCGCCCATGCCTGGGGCCGTCAGCCGGTAAGAAGCAGCTTCGACCAAATCTTTTTTGCCTGCAATATACCCACCGGTCAAAGCCAAGCCGCCGCCCGGATTCTTAATAAGCGAACCGGCCATAATATCTGCTCCGACCTGTGTCGGCTCCAGCGGTTCCACAAACTCTCCGTAGCAATTATCGATAAAGCACACACAGTTTGGATTGCGTTGTTTCACTATTTCACAGATTGTTTTTATATCATCTATTGTCAATGATTTTCGCGTACTGTATCCACGAGATCTTTGAATCATTACCATTTTCGTATTCGATTTTACGGCTGACGGTATGGAGTTGATATCTACGCAATTATCGACAAGAGGCAATTCATCGTACAAAATCCCAAATTCTTTCAACGAACCGGAAGACGGATTTTTATAGCCGATGACCGTCTGCATAGTATCGTACGGAGTTCCTGTCAGCGAAAGCAATTGATCGCCAGGGCGTAAAATACCAAATAAAACCGTTGCAAGCGCATGAGTGCCTGATACAAATTGCGAGCGCACAAGAGCGCGCTCCGCTCCCATTACTTCGGCGTATAATTCTTCTAATTTTTGTCGTCCCAAATCATCATAGGCATAGCCGGAAGTCGTATGGAAATACGCTTCCGATACGCGATTCTTACGCATGGCGTCAAGGACTTTCAATGTATTGGTTTCTGCATTACGATCAATTCCCTGAAATTGATCCTGATATTTTTCCAATACTTTTTCTTTAATTGATTCAAGTGCTTCTGAAAATGGCAAAATAGTCCTCTCCTTTTATTTGAATTCGCTTTGTTAAAGTAATAAATGCTGCAGAAAGAATAGAAAGGCGCGTGGCTAATCGCCGTCGCGCCTTTTATCCACGATTTATAATACTGCTTATATGTTTTAACGTAATGTATAACGAACCGTCTTCCGCATGATTGAACTCGATAAATTCCGTATTATCAAAGTACTCTGCGGGAATAGTAAGTTCAATCCCCGTGTCTGTTTTAAGCTTATGGTTCATGACCTTTTTTAACAACGTTTCTTTGTTGACATTTACTTTTTCATCTTTTGTAAAACCAGAATCCTGCATCTTTTGCTGAAAAGCTTCCTGCATAGCAGGTTCTTTTGAAAAAATGGCGGTTCCGAGTTGTACTGGATTTAACGTTTCCTTGTCTTCGAGTTCTCTCGCAATGGCATTTTTTACAGAGGCTGCCGTTTGCACCGTATTTACGCCGAAATCCTCGGCAATTTTTACGGCTGTCTTTTTAATCGCATTTACAGTTTCCTGGGGAGAAGCCTTCAAAACGCATTCCATGACCGCTTCGGAAAGCGCGTAAATAGAATTGCCGTCAATATCATATTTCTTTTGAGAAAGCAAGAGAGTTCCGTCATCTACACGCAACGCCGCATATTCTTCTGCCGTTCCTGTCGGTATGGATGGGTGTGCCTGAACTTCATTGCGAACAGTCCCTTCGCTCATCGTTATTTGATGAACATACGCACGTTGATTGCCGAGACGCAAGAAAATCAAATATCGGACGTCATCCTTTAAAATGTCGCATACAAAAAGATCGGAAGGCAAAATTCCGTTTGCCTGGCGGATAACGTCAAACCAAATGCTCGCAACGCTCTTTGAAAACTCTACAAAATTTTCGTTTTCCAAATAATTTTGTACACTTTTGTAAAATTCACTCGTCTGAAGAAATACCCCAGGCTTAGAAGTAGCTTTGTGGAAACATTTGCCAATATGCTCTTCCAAGAATGAAAGCAAATCGTTGTCCAGAGTCAAAGCAGCGTCGGACAATACAGCTTGTCGATTCGTCGTATCAAAAACATGCAGTATCGCTTTATTGACAATGATCATGAAAGAAGCTCCTTTTCCGCCCGTATGCGAATTGATTTCAATCGCATCGACAAGTTTGAAGAAATACGTTCTTGCAATTCGTCCAATGTGTGCGAATCAAATTCATAATTCGTATCCGGCACGGAAGCTATACGTGCGTCGCTGAAAAACTCATCTCGAAACACGTTATAGTAAATGGCAAAATTGCTTTGAGACGGAAAATGCTCATAATCCACAATAATATATGACCCGTTCGTAATACGAAAAGGATGGGACGGGCGAATGAACAGTTCAAATTTCTCTATCCGTTCGGGCAATGTGGCAGCAAACTGCCAATCTAAAATATGCTTTGACTCAAACAACGCATCGACTTTTGCAGGATTTGATTCGGCCAAATCACATAAAATGTCGTCTAAGCGAGCACGGAGAATCCCTTCAAAAGTCTCAAGGGACGGGGTAATGCATTCTGTGGAACAAAATTCAAAAGATCCGATTTGAGTTCGCAGTTTGTATTCATCGGTTTCCGCATGGTAGTATGCCGTTACCGAGCGATGCGTAGCGTCATCTGTATAGGAATACAGATCATATTTGTCTTCATGTATTTGTTGAAGGCGGTTCAAATGAAAATCATGAATGTTTTCGGGGAGTTCTTGCATGTAAGTCCACTCAGAGATTGTTTTTTCAACCTTTTGCAGCGCTTCATCCTTCATTAAGATTTATCCTTCATTAAAATAAGTATCCAAGCGATTCTTTGAACAAGGAATTTATTTTCCCGTGCGCCCGCGCTTCGTCATCGGCGTTCCCTTTTCACAAAGCGGGCAGGCTTTCGGCTCATAAGTGACAACGTCCAGGTGCAGAAGCGCGTAATACGGCACGTCGCCGAAGCTGACCTTGCCGCCGCTCCTGTCGACGAGCATTCCGACAGCCACCGGGACACCGCCGTTCTCCCGGACGACGTCGATGACTTCCTTGACGGAGCCGCCCGTCGTGACGATGTCCTCGACAATCAGGACCCGCTCGCCCGGCTGCAGGGAAAAACCGCGTTTGAAGGTCATGCGCCCGTTTTCGCGCTCGGTAAAAATGGCCCGGGTCCCCAAAGCCTTCCCCACTTCATGAGCCAATAGGATACCGCCGGTCATCGGTCCGACGACGGTCTGGATTTTTTCGTTCATGAATTGTTCAGCCAGCGCCTTGCAGAGTTTTTCCGTGCTTTCCGGATGCTGCAGGACGTTAAACTTCTCCACGTACATCGGGCTGTGCAGTCCCGACGTCAGCAGGAAATGGCCTTCCATGATCGCTCCAGCCGCGACGAATATTTCTTTAACTTCCGCTTCCGTCATAGTATTACACCCTTTCCATTTCCCGAATGATCGCTTCCGCCGCCGCCTTCGGGTCTTTCGCGGCGCGGATCGGCCTTCCGACTACCAAATGTGTGGCTCCGTTCCGCAGCGCGGCGGATGGCGTCGCAATCCTGCTTTGGTCGTTAATGTCGGCTCCAGCCGGTCGAATCCCCGGCGTGACGATGAGAAAATTCGGACCGCAGGCCTCGCGAATGGCCGCCGCCTCCTGCGGCGACGCCACAACGCCGTCCATGCCGGCTTTTTTCGCCAGCGTTGCGAATCGAATCACCTGCTCGCGGATTTCCTGTGAAAATCCCATTTCTTTCCAATCGTCGTCGCCCATACTGGTGAGAATCGTAACCGCGATCAGCTTCGGCGCGGGAATCCCGTCCTGTGCCGCTTTCTCGCGCACTCTTTCGACGGCGGTTCTCATCATCTCGTATCCGCCGGACGCATGGACGTTCAGCATATCCGCGTGAAGATTCATCAGGGAGCAAAGCCCTTCGGCAACGGTGTTCGGGATATCGTGCAGTTTTAAATCCAAAAATAAGGATTTCCCCTGACCGTGCAGATAGGTCAGAACTTCCGCTCCCACCCGGTAGAAAAGCTCCATGCCGACCTTATAATAGGAAACGGAATCTCCCAAAGTCTTCACAAGTGCGCTGACGTCCGACATGGAATGGACGTCCAACGCGACGATCAATCGATTATCCGCCATATACCGTCACTCCTTGTCTACGAGCAGTTTCCCGACAATTTCGCTGATATGCGACAGGTTCCGCTGCTTCAGATAAGCGTCCAGCCCCCGGATGATTTTTGTCGTAACCGACGGATCGCAGAAATTTGCCGTCCCTACGGCGATCGCGGAGGCTCCAGCCAGAAAGAACTCAACTGCGTCCTCGGCCGTCATGATACCGCCCATTCCGATTACGGGAATCCTGACGGCCTGCGACGCCTGCCAGACCATGCGGAGCGCCACCGGCTTCACGCAGGGACCGGAAAGTCCCCCCGTTATGTTCCCCAGTACGGGCCGCCATGTTCGAATGTCGATGGCCATACCCATCAGGGTGTTGATCAATGACAGCGCGTCCGCGCCGGCGGCTTCGCCCGCCCTCGCCATTTCTACGATGTCCGTCACGTTTGGCGACAGCTTCAGGATCACGGGCTTTTTCGTATGTTTTTTCGCCTGCGTCACTACTTCAGCCGCCGCTTTCGGATCCGTACCGAAAATAATGCCGCCGTCTTTGACGTTCGGACAGGAAACGTTCAATTCAATAGCCGCGACGCCCGGCACGTCGAGACGCTCCGCCAGCTGCCCGTATTCCTCCGCGCTGCCGCCCGAAATATTCACGATCACATTCATGTGATACTTGGAGATTCGGGGTAGGATCGTCTGCAGGAAATAGTCGACGCCGGGATTTTCAAGGCCGATGCAGTTCAGCATTCCGTCGGGCGTTTCCGCGATACGCACGCCGTCGTTTCCCCGGCGCGGCTGAAGCGTCGTGCCCTTGACGACGACCGCGCCCAATTTCTCCAGGTCGGTAAAATCGGCGAATTCCTCGCCGAATCCAAAGGTTCCCGACGCGGTCATGACGGGCGTATTCATCTGTATGCCCAACAAATCAACGGCAAGCCGAGAATCGCTCTTCAAAGTATCCCCTTCTTTTTTGCGAAAAAGACGTCCTGCGCCCGGAATACCGGACCGTCCTTGCATATTTTCTTTCGTTCCCCGTTCGCCGTATCGCAGACGCAGGAAAGACAGGCTCCGAGACCGCAGGCCATCCGTTTTTCCAGCGAGACCTGACAGGGAATATCGTGCTGCGCAGCGATTTTTGCGATTCCGCGCATCATGATTTCGGGGCCGCAGGTGTAAATGCAGTCGTATTTCCTTTGTCCGAGCAGCTCGGGCAGCAGTTCCGTCGTGAAGCCCCTGACACCCAGAGAGCCGTCGTCCGTTGTAATGAATATCTCATGAGCGTACGGCTGGAAGATATCTTTCCAGAACAGCTCCGCCTGATTACGCCCCCCCATCAGCACGTCCGCTTCTCCCTGAAATCTCTTCGTCAGAAGGAGCAGAGGAGCAAGGCCCATGCCGCCGCCTACAAGGAGCGGGCGCTTCGACGAGAGGGAAAAGCCGTTCCCTAGTGGGCCGAGGCAGTTTACCGTAGCGCCGTGCTGCAGGCTGGTCAGGGCGCGGGTCCCTTTGCCGGCCACACGGTAATACATCGTCAGCCGGCCGTTGCCCTCGTCCGTATCGGCGATGCCGAAGGGACGGCGGAGGAACACATTTTCCGCCGGGATTTGCAGGTGGATAAACTGTCCCGGCTGCGCCTGATTGACAAGCGCGCCACCGTGAACCGTCAGCGCATAGACTTCGTCTCCGACCTTCGTGTTCTGCAAAATCTCCGTATCAAGCGCGAGCTTAGGCAAGGTCATCACCGCCGCCCACATAATCCTGAAGCGCCAGGGAATAGACGAGCCGCCGCTCACGCATGAAGCTCAGCACGCCCAGCACTTCCCACGCCGTGTCAAGGGAGGTGAGGCAGGCGATGCCGTGCTCCACCGTCGCGCGGCGAATGCGGAATCCGTCCTTCGCCGAGTGCTTGCCCTGCGTCAGCGTATTGATGACCATGTGGATCTGTCCCATCTTGATTTTCTGAATGATGTCGCTGCTGCGCTCGTGCACCTTGCCGACCACTTCGGCATCGATGCCGATAGAGTGGATCGCCTTCGCGGTGCCCTCCGTCGCCACAAGCTGGAAGCCCAGCTCCGAGAACGCCTTCGCGAGCTGTTTCATCTCTTCCTTGTCCTTGTCCGCGACAGTGAACAGGATGCAGCCTTCCGTCGGAATGTTCATGCCGGCGCCGACGATTGCTTTATACAGCGCCCGCGCATAATGGTAATCGATTCCCATGACCTCGCCCGTCGATTTCATCTCGGGACCGAGGGAAATGTCGACGTCTTGCATCTTCGCAAAGGAGAACACAGGCGCCTTGATGGCCACATAGGGACGCGGCGTCACGAGACCGGAGTGGAAGCCGAGCTCTTTCAGAGTCGCGCCCATCGCTACCCGCGTCGCCACGTTCACCATGCGCACGTCCGTGATCTTGCTCAGGAACGGCACCGTGCGGCTCGAACGCGGATTGACCTCGATAACGTAGACTTCGTTGTCGACGACGACATATTGGATATTGAGAAGGCCTTTGACGTTGAGATTCAGCGCCAGGCGCTTCGTGTAGTCGATGATCGTATAGATGACCTTCGAAGAAAGCGTGCGCGGCGGATAGACGGCGATACTGTCGCCGGAGTGAACGCCGGCACGTTCGATGTGCTCCATGATACCGGGGATTACGACGTCCGTCCCGTCGGAAATCGCGTCCACCTCGACTTCGGTGCCTTCCATATAACGGTCGACCAGCACCGGGTGATCAGGCGTGACTTTGACTGCCCGGCTCATATAGTCGCGCAGCTCGTCCTCGCTGTAGACGATCTCCATCGCGCGGCCGCCCAGGACATACGACGGACGCACCATGACGGGATAGCCGATCTCTGCCGCGCCGGCAAAGGCGGCTTCCACCGTCGTGACGCTCGTTCCTTTGGGCCGGGGAATCTGCGTCTGGCTCAGCACTTCGTCGAAACGCTCACGGTCCTCCGCGCGGTCGATCCCGTCGACGGAGGTGCCGAAAATCTTGACGCCCGCCTTCTGGAGCGATGCGGCAAGATTAATGGCCGTCTGGCCGCCGAATTGGACGATGACGCCCTCCGGCTTCTCCTGCTCGATGATGTTCAGCACGTCTTCCGGCGTCAGCGGTTCGAAATAGAGCCGGTCGGAAATGTCAAAGTCCGTACTGACCGTCTCGGGATTGTTGTTGATGATGATGGCCTCGATACCCATTTCCCGGAGCGCCCAAACAGAATGAACCGAGCAATAGTCGAACTCCACACCCTGCCCGATACGGATCGGACCCGAGCCGAGCACGATGACCTTCCGTGCGTCGGAAGGCGTCGCCTCGTTTTCCTCGGCGCAGAAAGTCGAGTAATAATACGGGGTCGCAGCCTCGAATTCCGCCGCGCAGGTGTCGACCATCTTGTATTTCGGCAGGATCCCCATCGACTTCCGGAGCGTCCGGACCTCGCCCGCGCTCCGTTTTGTGATCTCGGCGATCGACTCGTCCGAAAGCCCGATATTCTTCGCCGCCCGCATAAGGCTCGGCGTCAGCTCCTCCTCCGAAAGCGCCCGTTCCATGTCAGCGATGTTTTTGATCTTGCGAAGGAACCAACGATCGATCTTCGTGATGTCATAAACCTCGTCAATAGTGGCGATGTCGCGACGAAATGCTTCCGCAATGACAAACAGGCGCTGGTCGTTGATTTTCCTGATTTCTTTTTTTACGCGCTCGTCATCCCATGTATCGATGACAGCGAGGTGCAGACGGTTCACACCGATTTCGAGGGAGCGCGTCGCTTTCAGGAGCGCCGCCTCGAACTTCCTGTCAATGGACATGACCTCGCCGGTGGCCTTCATCTGCGTACCGATCGTGTGATCCGCGTAAATGAACTTGTCGAAGGGCCAGCGTGGGAACTTCACGACAATATAGTCGATGGAAGGCTCGAAGCAGGCCTTTGTCTTTTGCGTGACCGCGTTCGTAATCTCATCGAGTGTGTAGCCGACGGCGATCTTTGCTGAAACCTTGGCAATCGGATAGCCCGTAGCCTTCGACGCCAAAGCCGAAGATCGGCTGACGCGGGGATTGACCTCGATAACGTAGTAGCTGTCGCTGTTCGGGTCGAGCGCGTACTGCGCGTTGCAGCCGCCCTCGATGCCGAGCTCACAGATAATGCGCAGGCTCGCGCTGCGGAGCATTTGGCACTCGTGGTCGGTCAGCGTCTGGGTCGGGGCGACGACGATACTGTCGCCCGTATGTACGCCGACAGGATCGACATTTTCCATGTTGCAGACGGTGATACAGTTTCCGGCGCTGTCGCGCATGACCTCGTACTCGATTTCTTTCCAGCCCGCCACGCTGCGCTCAATCAGCACCTGGCCGATCATGCTGTACTTGAGACCCTTGATGACAATCTCGACGAGTTCTTCCTCGTTTTCCGCGATGCCGCCGCCGGTTCCGCCCAGCGTATACGCAGGGCGGACGATCAGGGGATAGCCGATGGTATCGGCGAATGCGATAGCCGAAGCCACGTCCTCGACAATGGTGCTCTCGGGAATCGGTTCGCCGAGCTTTTGCATGGTTTCCTTGAAAAGTTCCCGGTCTTCCGCCTTCTTGATGGCCTCAATCGAGGTACCGAGCAGCTCCACGCCGTACTTTTCAAGCGTTCCGTTTTCCGCCAGCTTCACGGCGAGATTCAGCCCCGCCTGCCCGCCGAGCGTGGCGAGCAATCCGTCCGGCCTTTCCTTCGCTATAATCTCCGCAAGGAAATCAGCCGTCAAAGGCTCGATATAGACGCGGTCGGCAATATGCGCGTCCGTCATGATTGTCGCGGGGTTGCTGTTGACGAGAACGACCTCCAGGCCTTCCTCTTTCAGCGCGCGGCACGCCTGCGTTCCCGCGTAGTCAAACTCAGCCGCCTGCCCTATGATGATTGGGCCGGACCCTATGACCATGACTTTTTTGAGATATTCTTTCTTAGGCATGGCTCACGCTCCCTCCTTGCTCGCCCGGATCATCGCGTCGAAATCGTCAAACAGGCAGGTGTTTTCCTCCGGCCCCGGCGACGCCTCCGGGTGATACTGCACGGAAAAGATGGGCAATTCCGTATGGCGGATGCCCTCCACCGTGCCGTCGTTGACCGAGCGGTGCGTGACGACAAGCGGAAGCCCTGCCAGGGAATTCTCGTCCACCGCGTAGCCGTGATTCTGCGAAGTGATATGGACGCGTCCCGTCGAAAGCGCTTTTACCGGCTGATTCGAGCCGCGATGGCCGAACTTCAGCTTATAGGTGTCAGCCCCCATGGCTAGCGCGAAAAGCTGATGACCAAGGCAAATGCCGAACATCGGCTTTTTCCCGATTAAAGCCTTCACCGTTGCGATGGCTTCCGGCACATCCTTCGGGTCGCCCGGGCCGTTCGAGAGGAACACGGCGTCGGGCGCGAGCGCAAGCACCTCCTCCGCCGTCGCCGTGGCGGGAAGCACGGTGAGCTTATAATCCCTGAGCTTAAACGCCTTCAGGATATTCCTTTTTATGCCCAGATCGAGCACCGCGACATGGAATCCGTCGCCCTCGATGGTGTACGGCTCCGGCGTCGTGGCTTCCCGAACGACGCCCGCTTCCGTCGACGTGGAAAGAAGCTCCTTCACCGTCTCGTCTGGCGTGTTCTCCGGGACGATGACGCCCTTCATCGTCCCCTCCGAGCGTATATGGCGCGTGACGCGGCGCGTATCGACCTCATGGAGACACGGGATATTCTCGCTTTGCAGGAATTCCCGTATCGTGCTCGCCGCAAGGCGGTTGCTGCCGACGTCGCAGAGCTCCCCGGCGATCAGCCCGCGCACGAAGGATTTTCTCGACTGCATGAAGACTTCGTTGATGCCGTAATTCCCGATCAAGGGGTATGTGAGTGTGACAATCTGACGGCAATACGAGGGATCGGTCAGGATTTCCTGATAGCCGGTCATGCCCGTGTTGAACACGACTTCTCCTACTGTATTCGCTTCGCCGAAAAGCTCTCCGGAAAACGCCGTGCCGTCCTCTAAAATTAATTTCCCTTTCAAAATCTCGCCCCCCATTTATTCAATCGCGCCGTCCCGCATGACGATCCGGCCGTCCACCATTGTCAGAACGGCCTTGCCTTTAAGTTCCCGTCCGACGAAGGGCGAATGGGTGCCGCGCGTATAGAATTTTTCGGCGTCCACCGTCCATTTCAGTTCCGTATCGATAATCGTGATATCGGCGGACGATCCCACCGACAATGTACCGGCGTCCGTGAGACCGAGGATCTTCGCCGGCTCTGCCGTCATCTTCGATATGAGCAGCGGCAGCTCAACTTTACCCTCATGGCAGAGGTCGGTCAAAAGCACGCCTACCGCCGTCTCCAGTCCCGGGAATCCGCTGGGCGCGAGCGCGTACTCCACGTCTTTTTCCTCTTCCGCGTGCGGCGAATGATCGGTTGCGATAGCGTCGATCGTGCCGTCCTTGAGGCCGGCCAAAAGCGCCTCGACGTCCGCTTTCCCGCGAAGGGGCGGATTGACTTTCGTCGCGCTGTCCTTGAGGTCGACGCATTCGTCCGTCATCGTCAGATGATGGGGCGTAGCCTCGGCGGTCACGCGCACGCCGCGTTTTTTTGCCTGCCGCACGATCTCCACAGCATTTGCCGAGCTAATATGCGCCACATGGAAACGCGCCCCCGCGTATTCCGCGAGCATGACATCGCGCATGACGGCGATATCCTCGGCCACCGTCGGGCGGCCCTTCAAGCCGAGCATCGCGCTCCTGTGGCACTCGTTCATCGAGCCTTCCTCGACCAAAGACGTTTCCTCGTCATGACTGATGATGACCTTATCAAAGGAACGGAGATAATCAAAGCCGTTCAGCATGACTTTTGCGTTCTGCACATAATGGCCGTCGTCGGAGAACGCGACCGCGCCGACGCTGGCCATATCGCCGACCTCAGCCAGTTCTTTTCCCTGCTGGCCCTTCGTCAGTGCGCCGATCATCTTCACATGGACGATCCCTTCGTCCTCCGCGCGCTTTTGAAGGCTGCGCACGACAGCCGCGTCGTCGACGACCGGCCTTGTGTTCGGCATGGTGGCAATCGTCGTAAAACCGCCGGCTGCTGCAGCCCGCGTCCCCGAGACGAAATCTTCCTTCGCCTCTTGTCCCGGCTCCCGCAGATGCACATGCATATCGATCAGTCCAGGTACGACGACCTTTCCTTCCGCCAAAATGACTTCCGCGCCTTCTGCGGAAAGGTTCTTACCGACGGCGGCGATTTTTCCGTTCTCTACGAGAACGTCCGCTTTCTTGTCTATCTTATTTGCTGGGTCGATAACACGTCCGCCTTGAATCAAATATTTCATTGCGCCTTCCCTCCCATCAGAACCAACGTGAGGAGCGCCATCCGAACGGCAACCCCGTTTTGCACCTGCTCTTGGATGGCCGAATGATCGCCGTACGCTACTTCGGGAGAAATTTCCAACCCCTTATTCATGGGTCCCGGATGCAGAATCAGCACATCTTTTTTCGCCAATGCCAGCCGTGCGTTGTTGATGCCGTACAGCCGCGCGTATTCGCGTTTCGACGGAAACAGACCTGCTTTTTGGCGTTCCAATTGAATGCGCAGCACGTTGATAGCGTCCGCGTCCTTGATCGCGTCCTCGACGCGCTCATGAACGAAAATGCCCGGCTCCTCGGAGAGAAAACGCGGCAGCATGGTCCCCGGGCCTGCAAGATGTACTTCAATGCCCATGCGGCGCATGCCCCAAATATCGGAACGGGCGACGCGGCTGTGGAGGATATCGCCGAGAATGGCAACTTTCAGCCCTTCCAACTTCCCTTTATGCTGCAAAAGTGTAAACAGATTCAAAAGCCCTTGGGATGGGTGTGCGTGGGCGCCATCTCCGGCGTTCACGATCACCGGATGCGTGACGACCTTCGTCGCGTATTCCGCCGCGCCCTCTTGTTTATGGCGCATCACGATCGCGTCAAAGCCCATCGCCTCGACGGTCAGGAGAGTATCCCGCAGGCTCTCGCCCTTCACGATGCTCGACGTCCCCGCCGTGATATTGACGACGTCCGCGCCAAGATACTTTCCGGCCGTCTCGAAAGACGACCGCGTCCTCGTGCTCGGCTCGTAAAAGAGCGTCACGATGGACTTGCCGCGCAGTGCGGGCACCTTCTTGATGTCGCGATGAATGATGGACTTCATCTCCTTGGCCGTCTCCAGCACAAGCTCGATTTCGTCTCGGCTGAAATCCTCAAGCCCTAAGACGTGCTTCCCCCGAAGGGAAACATTGTTTTTTGCCAATACACTCAACTCCTTCATTGGGAGGTGTCGCACGGCGTCCGTAAAACTTTATTTCATAAAAAAAGCTCTCTCATGCGAAGGCATAAGAAAGCTTTTCAGCAATATTCACGACCGCTGAACGGCATCCCTTTATCAGCCTCACAGGACTAATTTCAAAGGTATATTTTTCCACCCGATAATATCATTATCTCTATTAACTGTCAACCAAACATTCTATTCAATCATATATTATATGGCGCGAAAAGTTTTCTCATATATTTCCACCCTTTATCCACTGTTCGTATAACATGTTCCATGAGATTCGGCTTATGAACGACCAACTGCAACAGTTTGCGCCGTGCCAAACGATACTCGGCATCGAGCGAACGAAGGTATTCCTCCATTTCCATTTCGACAGAAACAGACGGTATCTGCGAAACTTCCATACTGCAGCTGCGGCCAACAATCTCTGCCACGTCGCCGCGAAACGGGACGTATGTCTCCAAACCAAGCTCTTTTGAAATCCGCGCTTTCAGAGCTTCCTGCGCCAGTGTTTCGCCATGCACAATAAATACCTTGGCAGGTTTCGGATCTTCTACACATCCAATCCAGTTGACCAATTGTTGCGCGTCGGCATGGGCGGAAAAGCCTTCCATCATTCTTATCGTCGCCCGTACGGCGATTTCCTCACCCATGACGCGAACGCGTTTCATTCCGTCCACGAGACGGCGCCCGAGGCTCCCTTCTGCTTGATACCCGGCAAAAAGTACCGTTGACTCCGGCCGCCACAAATTATGTTTCAAATGATGCAGAATGCGCCCTGCATCCGCCATTCCGCTAGCGGAAAGAATGATTGCCGAGCTTTCGGCGCTGTTCAGAGCTTTCGATTCCGCCGCCGTTTTGCAAATGCGAAGCTGCGGCATTTGTGGAAGTTTTCCTTCCTTATTCAATAACTCCAGCGCATCATCGTCAAAATCCTGACTGTTCTGAATAAAAATTCGAGTAGCTGCAATCGCCAGTGGACTGTCCAAAATAATAGGAACATCCTCAATCCGTCCGGCTTTCCATAATTTGTAAAAATAGTACAGGAGCGTTTGTGTGCGTCCTACGGCAAAGGCTGGAATTATCAAATTCCCCCCGCGGTCCATTGTATCGTTGATTATTTCCGCCAGTACAGATTCTTTGTCATACGATTGATGCAAACGGTCGCCGTAAGTAGATTCGACAATCAAGAAATCGGCTCCGCGTATAATGCTCGGATCTTTGATGATGGGCTGAGCCGGCTGCCCCAAGTCGCCGGAGAAAACCAGCTTCGTCGTTTTGTCTTCTTCCGTAACGAAAATTTCAATAATGGCAGAACCGATAATGTGCCCGGCGTCATGATAAACGGCACGAATATGGTCGGTGATAGATATTTCCCGCTTATATTCGATCTGCCGAAAATGCTCAAGAGCTTTGCGCGCGTCCTCTATCGTATATAACGGATCAACCGGCTCCGCACCGCTCCGGCAACCTTTGCGATTGCGCATTTCTGCATCGGACTCTTGAATGTGGGCCGAATCCGGCAACATAATCTGTGCCAAATCGCACGTCGTTTTCGTGGCGTAAATCGGACCGCGAAATCCGTCGTGACACAATTTGGGAATCAACCCGCAATGATCGACATGCGCATGCGTCAACAGGACGGCGTCCAACTCCGCAGGAACAAAAGAAAAATCCTCCCTGTTCATTTCGCGGATTCGTTTGGTTCCTTGGAACATGCCGCAGTCGATCAGGATTTTATTCCCCTGCGTTTCAAGCAGATAGCAAGATCCCGTAACCATGTGAGCCGCTCCTAAAAATTTCAGCCGCATCGATGAACACTCCTTCCGTTACTGCGTGAGTACTATGCTCTTTCGCCTATAATGCGAATTTCAGGGATAAGAACAACGTCATGTTCTTTCTTTACCCGAGCTTGAACCTCTTCGATGACAGAAAGTACGTCTTTTGCAGTCGCATTCCCAATATTGACTACAAAACCCGCATGTTTTTCGGAAACCTGCGCCCCGCCTATTGTCAAACCCTTGAGTCCGGCTTTATCAATCAGCGTCCCTGCAAATAATCCCGGCGGGCGCTTAAACGTGCTGCCGGCACTCGGTTTGTCTAACGGCTGTTTTTCCATGCGCCGTTTAGTAAAATCCGCTATTTTTGCCTGTATGCCTGCTGCATCCCCTTCCTGCAAGACAAGTTCGATTTCGCAAATAATAGCATTATTATCCTGAAATATGCTGTGGCGATAACTGAATCCAAGCTCAGAAGCGTCGTATCGGACAATCTCTCCTTCAGGCGTAACTGCAGTAACGGCGCAAACGATTTGGCTCATTTCACCGTCATAGGCGCCGGCGTTCATATAAACCGCGCCCCCGAGACTTCCGGGAATTCCAACGGCAAATTCCATACCTTGCAAGGAATGGCTTGCAGCAAAAAGTGAAACCGCCCCCAAAGCCGCTCCAGCTTCAGCTTTAATATGCGTTCCCTTTCTTTCAATGCGTGAAAACGGTTTCCCGAATGAAATGACGGTACCGCGAATACCGCCGTCCTGTACGAGTACGTTAGAGCCGTTTCCCAATATTGTCACTGGGACGGAAAACCTCTTTGCCAGTGCCAAAATACGCACAAGCGCTTCAATGGAGGACGGAAGTACAAAGACGTCCGCATTGCCTCCAATATGAAATGTGGTATGACGCGCCATCGGTTCATCAAGATATATCTGAGTATCCGGCAGCACCTCACGCAATGCATGCAGATACTTTTCATCAATTGCAAAACCCATGAATTTATTCACCCCGACATCATAAAGATAAAAAGGATAATTGCCGAAGCGCCTCATACGACGCAATTGCAACGGCATTGGAAAGATTCAGGGATCTGGCGTCCTCCCGCATTGGGATACGCACAGCCGTATCCCAATGTTCTTTCAAAAGGCTTTCGGGCAATCCCGCCGTTTCTTTCCCGAATACCAAAAAATCATTTTCAGTGAAACCGGCCTCCGTATACTTGCGCTGCGCTTTTGTTGAAAAGAAATAGAATGTCGCGTTGGGGTTAGCGCTTACAATCTCCGAAAAGGAATCATGATAGGAAATATGCACCAAATGCCAATAATCAAGCCCTGCGCGTTTCAAATATTTATCGTCTGTGGAAAACCCCAATGGGCGAACTAAGTGAAGTTCAAATCCTGTCGCCGCACAGAGTCTGGCAATATTTCCTGTATTTCCGGGAATCTCCGGCTCAACCAAAACGATATGCAATCCTTCCGCACCTCTTCTTGCCCATTGGAATACAAAAATAGATTGTGCAGCTCGCTGTTACACAATCTATTAATATGAAACTATTCTTCTATTTCGTAATTTGCGTAAATATTTTGCACATCGTCGTGTTCTTCCAGCGCGTCTACAAGTGCCATCATTTTTTCAGCGTCTTTGCCTTCCAATTTTACTGTAGTATCCGGAACCATCGTAACCTCCGCCGAAGCCGTTTCTATTCCTTTCTCGGCAAGCGCTTTTTCAATGGCATCAAAATCCGCAGGCGCCGCAGTGATCTCAAAAACATCGTCTTCCGCTTTCATGTCTTCCGCGCCGGCTTCCAAGACAATATCCATCAATTCATCTTCGTCTTCAAAGACTTCCTTTTCGACGATAAAAATAGCTTTTTGTTTAAACATCCAACCGACGCATCCCGTCTCACCAAGATTTCCGCCGTGTTTGGAAAAAAGATGACGTACGTCAGCCGCCGTGCGATTTCGATTATCTGTCATAATATCCAGCATAACAGCGACTCCGCCAGGCCCATATCCTTCATACGTAAATTCGTCATATCCGGCTCCCTCGGAAGCGCCAATTCCTTTTTGGATTGCACGCTGAATATTCTCCTTGGGAATATTGTTCGCTTTCGCTTTTGAAAGCGCAAGCTTCAACCGCATATTACCAGTCGGATCCGCTCCGCCCATTTGAACTGCGATCGTTATTTCTCTTCCGATTTTCGTCGTGATTTTTCCACGAATCGCGTCGTTGGCTCCTTTTTTTCTTTTGATATTGGCCCATTTGGAATGTCCTGACATAAATAAACGCTCCTTTAAACTCTCTATAGATACGGCGTAAGAAAACGTAATCCCCGTTACTGCTCTTTGCCCATGGAAGATTATAGCATAGCCCTTGAAGAAAAGCAAAACGGCTCATCCGTCGCAACGGCGAAAACCGACTGTTCAATCTGAGGGTTCGCGCAGCTGCTCGTTATTTTGTTGCTGAACATTTTGCATTTAATACGCTTTCTAAGGCATTCAACAGTTCTTCGACGTCTTGTTTTTCAATGACAAGCGGCGGCTGGAACGCCATGACGTTCCGGTCCAGCCCGTTCTTTCCGACCAAGAAACCGCGATCCTTCATCGATTCAAGGATGTCATCCAACAATTCCGGATACGGACTTCCATCTGCATGAATCAACTCCGCTCCGATCATCAACCCGATGCCCCGGACATCCCCAATAACAGGATAACGCAACGCTAACTCCTGCAGCCCATTTCGGAGCTGCTCGCCTCGTTCCTGCGCCCGCTTTGCCAATTCCTTTTGTTCAATATAATCAAGAACGGCAAGGCCGGCAGTCGACGAAACGGGGTTTCCGCCAAGGGTGGACGCGCCTGGCTTCGTATAAACAGCGGCCACTTTTTCAGAGGCAATAAACGCGCTGATGGGCGTCCCGTTACCAAGCGCTTTCGCTACGGACATGATATCGGGAACGACGCCATAATGCTCAATGGCAAACATTTTGCCTGTCCGCGCGAAGCCAGTCTGCACTTCGTCAATAATCAACAATATTCCGTATGTATTAAGTATTTCTTTTATCCGCGTGAAATAACCTTTAGGAGGGACTACGATTCCTGCGTTCCCTTGTATAGTTTCAGCGATAAAAGCTGCCGGATGGCCTGAAGTTTCATTCTTGATGATGTCTTCAACCATATTGGCGCAGGCAAGATCACAGGCAGGATGCTGCTTACCCAGCGGACACCGATAACAATACGGATGCGGCGCGAAATGGATACCGCCAGCCGGATTCGGATCCGTACGCCACATGCCGATTCCCGTAAGATTCATGGCAAGTTTGGTACGGCCATGAAGCCCTCCGCGCAGGGAAATATATTCACTGCTTTTGGTATACAAAGAAGCAAGCAGCAGCGCTCCTTCGTTCGCTTCCGTCCCCGTCGAGCAAAAAAAGGATTTTTGCAGGTTCCCGGGCGAAACGGCGGCAAGACGTTCCGCAAGGCGAACGAAAGGTTCCGTCAGATAGATGTTGCAAACATGCTGCAACGTCTTGATTTGCTCACATAGCTTATCCGTGATTTCCGGATTGCAATGCCCGCAATTTATAACGGAAACACCGGCAAAACAATCCAAATATTTTTTCCCGGTATGATCAAACAGGTACTGCATGGAACCGCGCACAATTTCAGGCGGCTGCGCATAAAAATGGAAAAGACACGGCATAATGTATTGCTGCTTTTTTTCAATAATTTTCTGTGGTCCCAAATATTTTTTCATACATACCTCCCGATTCGCATTTAAAAGCGAAATGCGCCGATGCCCAAAGGCCTCGGTCCTTCGTCCGCAATCTTATTCAGCGGCGGCAAAGGATCGTCATCTTTCGCAACAGCATCCAGCGCCGACCGATAGAAAGCGGTAAGCCGCCCCACCCATTCGCTTTGGTAGTCCTGTGCCTCAATACGATAAGAATAAAATCCGTTCAATGCTTTCAGATAAGGATAAAGGCAAAGATCCTTCGCGAAAAGGATGTGATTCCGTCCGTATTGGTCGATACGGATAGAATGCCGTTCGCCGGCGTCATCCAAAAGAGCGTATCGTTTATCGGAAAAATTTGTATCCGTAAAATTATCAGGAGCAAGGCAGAGACCCGGTACGTTATGATCGCAAAGCATAGCTGCATACGAACCGTGTATAACGGCTTCTAATAAAATCGGCGATTGCTGCAGCAACGCGAGGAGATTTTCCAACGGAAGCTCAAGGGATGCCGTCGCCAGCCGCACGCCCAAATTTTTCAAGAAATCCAAAGCGCTGTGATTACAGATGTTCATGGAAAATCCGGCTTGAATTGGCAGCGCGCTGACATTTCGAGCTATCTCCAAAGCGCCTATATTGCCAACCACGATTCCATCCGGCTGGATAGTCTCCAAGGAACGAAGCAGCTGTTCCAACTCCCCGCATTCTCTTTTCATCGTCGTCCGGGGCGTTTCAACGACAGCTTGCGCATTATGCAGATGTGCAAAATCAACGCACGTTTGGATATCTGTAAGCGACCAGGGACGACGAGGCCTATAGACTTCGCCGCCGATATAAACTACGTCCGCGCCATGATTAATGGCTGCGCAGGCGCTGTCCAGATCTGTGACACGAACGGCCAAGCGAGGAGATTCCTCTGTCCTGCGGTTCATAATTTCAATTTCATCGACCGCAACAGTCGAAACATCCGCTTCTGGAATTGCATGGCTAAAAAAACGGGGCTCGCGAGAACCATCCCAGCCTATATCTTTATCCGTTACCTTCCCTAACGAAGAACAAGTGCTGAAATCACGCACACGCCCGGCATACATTTCAGCCCAATCCTTATCGTTGATTGAGTATCCGGTAGGATCGTCAAGATAAGCGTCTATCGCTTTCCGATACAGCCAAACGATACGGAATACAAAGTCTGCAGGGCGCATTCGTCCTTCGATTTTGAAAGAGAATATGCCGGCTTGGATGAGCTCTGGGAGATTTCGATACATGCACATATCTTTCAGGGCGAGTTTATAACGGCCCTTATCTTCTGCATCCAATACCTCGTTTGTGTCCTCATCCATCAAACGATATGGCCAGCGGCAAGGCTTCAGGCATAACCCGCGGTTGCTGCTCTTTCCGAAAAGTACCCCCGAATGAATACACTGACCGCTTTCCGAAATGCACATATCGCCGTGCACAAAATATTCGATTTCCAATCCTGTACGTTCACGTAAAAAGGCAAGCTCCTCAAGAGAAAGTTCACGGCTCGCAACAATCCGCGTGACTCCATAAGATTTCAGCAATCTCATGGCGAATTCATTATGAATATTCATCATCACAGAAGCATGGATCGGAATATCAATAGCCAGTTCCCGAACCATCTGGATAATCGAAAAATCTTGAACCAAAATTGCGTCCGGGCCGATTCCTTGGAGATAACGGAGAAAATTTCTTAAATCTTCAAGTTCATTTTCATAAATCAAATTATTGATTGTCACATAGAGCTTCACGTTATGTTGATGCGCGAATTCTACCGCCCGTGCAAGCTGTTTGTCGTCAAAATTCATATCCTGGCGATGAAGACGCATGTTAAAGTGCTTGCCGCCAAGGTAAACGGCGTCTGCCCCGGCTTCAACGGCCGCCTCCAGCGACGCCCAGTTTCCAGCCGGAGCAAGCAATTCAACCGATGAACGGTTCAATATCATAGCATACAGTCCCCTTTTTGATAGTTTCTACAATTATAGCAATTATAGGCAAAAGAGTAAACGAAGCCATAAAAAATCCCTCGGCATAGCCGAGGGATAAGAAGCAAAAAACTCAACGCTTCGAGAACTGCGAAGCCTTGCGCGCTTTCTTCAAGCCGTATTTGCGACGTTCCTTCTCGCGAGAATCGCGCGTCAGGAACCCCGCTTTTTTCAATGCCGGACGAAGCTCGCCGTCAAGCTCCAAGAGCGCACGGGAAATCCCGTGACGAATAGCTCCGGCCTGCCCGGAAGCGCCGCCGCCGGAAACGCTTGCCAAAACGTCGTATTTGTCAACCATTTCCGTCAGTACCAAAGGCTGACGAACGATAAGCTCCAATGTCTTCAGGCCAAAATATTCTTCCATATCCCGGCCGTTGATCGTAACTTTTCCTGCCCCCGGAACCAGACGAACTCTGGCAACCGAAGTTTTCCTGCGGCCGGTGCCGTAGTAATTAACCAATGCCATAAATTGTTCCTCCTACTTCCAGTTCAATTCAATTTCAGAACTTCCGGCTTTTGCGCAGCATGCGGATGCTCTGCGCCGGCATAAACATTCAATTTGCGATACATCTGCGCGCCAAGACGATTCTTCGGCAACATTCCGCGCACAGCATGCTCTACCACGCGCTCAGGCATTTTCTGAAGCATCTGTTCAGCCGTAGTAAAAGAAGTTCCACCAGGATAGCCGGAATAACGGAAATAAGTCTTTTTCTTGAGCTTTTTCCCCGTAAAAACGACCTTATCTGCATTGACGACAATAACATAATCACCGGTATCTACATGCGGCGTATACGTCGGCTTGTGCTTACCGCGCAATACTTTTGCAATCTCTGCCGCCAAACGGCCAACCGTTTGACCTTCCGCATCAACAACATACCATTTGCGTTCAATGTTGGACGCATTTGCCATGAACGTTGTTTTCACGCATTAACCCTCCCTATGATAATCGGCAACCAAACAATAAAAAGCAAAGTATATCGCTTGATTACCGGGGCTTGTGGGAACCAAGCTGTAACTTCACGTAAAAGTATTTTATTAAAAAATAAAGCTGAAGTCAAGTAATTTTATTATTTTTCGCTACTTTTCTCTTCCAAATCCCCAAATTCAACATGAACGATTTCAATATTGGCTTGTACCCTGATAAAAAATGAGCATCTTCACGAATCCGAAGGTACTCACTTAAATGTGCAAGTCATGTTTCTTTTGCTGCTTCACGCATTCTGCGGCTTTGTTCCAATTTCCGTTTCTGATAACTTCTAAGTTCGTTCCATATAGTGAGAGAAGTAATCACCGAAAGTCCGGTAAGCATCCCGGCTTGCCACAGAGGCGTTTCCGTCAGATTTCTGAAAGACCTCCATACTTCATAATAAGCGTTGAATATTATACAAAATAGAGCAACCCCCACTACCGCGGCCATTTTTGCCTGCGGAGCAATGGCGTAGGAAAAAACAAGAATCAGGGCAACTCCGATGATGCCGCCCACCAGAAAATACGTGATTACCGGAATCAAGCTTCCGCTTCCTTCATACCGAATGGACAAAAGGTATATGCAGCCTTTGACTCCGATGTATAAAAAAAGACCAAAAGGAAGAATCATCAACCAATGCAGCCAATCCAGCACTTTATTCATTACCGATGAACCTCCAAAAGTTGATTTCGTTAGAATGCCGCAAATATCCGATGCATTAAGGTTATTTTATCATAACGAATCGCCGTTGTCAGCCAAATGTAAAAAGAACTGACGCCGCTTTTATTACACATTATAAGATAGCATGATGAAACTGCATTATGCATCTGATGCTTACACTTCTCCGGTGGAGCCAAAACCGCCCTTCCGGGTTTTTCCTATATCGGCCTGATCAACATCCGCCGTTAAATATTTATAGAAGATACCTTGAGCGATACGCATTCCTTTATGAATAGAAACCGGGATTTCACTATGGTTAATAAGTGCTATGAATATATGCCCTTCATTGTCGGGATTATCGTAATAATCGGCATCGATGATTCCTTCGTCGTTGACGCATGAAACCATGTTTTTGACTGAAAAACCGGACCGCACATGAATACCGAGATATTCATCGGAACGCATATAAGCTTTCAGCCCGGTCGGAATCAAAACGACTTGATGCGGAGGCAAAACGACGTCTTCCGCAGCTGCGATATCATATCCCGCACTGCATCCAGTCTTGCGAACCGGAATAGTAATTTTTTTATTCTCATACGCTCTTATAACTTCAAATCCCCTTATTTTCATAAATCCTCCTATAAAAAACCGTCGCAGCGTATTCCTGTGCGACGGCGTGTTTATTATCACTCTTTTTTGTCAGCCTCAAACATCCCATCCAACGGTCGCGAGGGCGTAATCGTTGAGATTGCGTGTTTATAGATCATTTGTTGTTTTCCCATCGAGTCCAGTATAACAGTAAAATTATCAAAACCTCGAACGTTCCCTTTGATTTGGAATCCATTGACCAAATGAATAATAACCCCAACATTTTCTTTACGTGCCTGATTTAAAAAACTATCCTGAAGATTAATCGTTTTCGTCGTCATCGCGATCTCCCTTTCGCATTACATAATAGATTTATATTCTCGCTTTTATTGGAATTTCCTTTTTATCATTCCTAAACTTTCTTCAACAATTTCCTCAAAAGACAGTTTATCAATTTGAATCCACTGAATATATGGCATTTTTCGATACCAGGTGCATTGCCGTTTGGCAAAATGACGCGTCGCTTTTTTTATATTATCGACGGCTTCAGCAAAACCGCACTCTCCTGCAATATAGGCGGCCATTTCCTTATAGCCGATACCTTGCATGGCACGGGCGTTGCGAGAAACTCCGTTTTGAAGCAGTCGACGGACCTCTAATTCCAGGCCGGAAGATACCATCAATTCGACACGTTTTTCAATTCGATTGTATAAAAACTGCCGATCACATTGCAGACCGATTACGCATGCATCATAAATCAAACCGGTTGATTTTTTCTCTTGTGAAATGCGTTCTTTCTCCGAATGCCAAACCTCCAATGCACGAACAACACGCCGAAAATCATTCGTGTGAAGTCTGGCGGCTGTTTCCGAATCGACTTTTTCCAGCATTTTATGCACATAATCATTTCCGTGCGTTTGGGCAAGTTTGTATAACTCTTCGCGATACGCCTTATCTTCATTGGATTTATTGAAATTATATCCTTCGATCAGAGCTTTTAAATAAAGCCCCGTTCCCCCCACAAGGATGGGAATAAATCCCTTGGCGTTCATTTCATGAATCTCGGTTTCAGCGAGCCGTTGAAATTCCGTCACATTAAAATCGGAATCCTTCGGGTCGACAATATCGATAAGTGCATGATAAATGCCTTCACGTTCCTGTTCTTCAGGCTTGGCGCTTCCAATATCGCATCCCCGATAGACGAGCATTGAATCTCCAGAAACAATGCTCGTCCGCAGTTCCTTCGCAAGGCGAACCGACAACCGTGTTTTCCCGGTTGCAGTCGGCCCCAGTATGACAATCAGTTTGTCTTTTGGAGGCGTTGTCATTGAAACTCCATCGTTTCGCCCGGATGAATGATATGCACATGCGCTCTTGTGCTCGACTCCGTCAATTCCTGATACTTATTGACATCCTGCTCAATCACCGGCCAAGTATCATAATGGATAGGCACCACATTTGCCGTATTCAGCCATTGAGCTGCAAGTGCGGCGTCTTCCAATCCCATCGTGTAGTTATCCCCAATCGGCAAAAGCGCATAATCAATAGAATCTTTTCGTCCAATCAGCTTCATATCATGGAAGAGTGCCGTATCGCCTGCAAAATACACCGTTTTCCCATCGATCTGAATCACGAAACCGCAGGCGATGCCGCCGGCCACACCCGAACTGTGCAATGCCAGCGTCATCCGTACTTTTCCGAAAGGAAATTTAACGGATCCTCCGAGATTCATCCCATGACTTTTCAATTCCGTTCCAGCTTGTTCATTGCATAACGCAATCACTTCCGGAATCGCCACGATTGTAGCTCCGGTGCGTTTCGCGATAGCTGCCGCGTCGCCCAAATGATCTCCATGAGCATGCGAAACCAAAATATAGTCGCATTCTACATCTTTGGCAGCAATCGCGGCCTTAGGATTTCCTGTCAAAAAAGGGTCTGCCAGTACCTTATGCTTGCCGTCATCCAAAAGAAAACACGCGTGCCCGTAGTAAGTGTAATTCAACATAAAAATCCTTCCTTTCCTATTTTGATTAACTATTTTCAAAGGCTTTGCTCGGATTCTTTCTTCTTTTGAAGAAAAGAAACGCCAAAGACCTTGATTGTATAATAAAATCCAATCAAAAACGGAATATATTCCGCGATGAGGCGCCAACACACGGCAACTATACCTACCGTTCCCTGAGGAACAGTTTCATTGAACAGAAGGACAAACCCGCCTTCGGCAACCCCCGATCCACCGGGAGTCGGTGTAAAATAAAGCAGCATATTCAAAAAAATCATGCGGCCCATGACCGCATACCAATCTGCGTCATACACGCCGAGTCCCAAAAGCAAACAAGGAACAATCGCGTAAATGCAAATCAAAGAAAGCCCCGATTCAAAAAAAACCAGCAGCATGGCTTTGGGCGCCTGACCGAGCAACTGGATGGCATTGCGCGTATCACGATAGATATGAATCAACGGGCGCCGTCTCGCTGGAGACAATTTGCGAGCTATCTTTACAACTATCTGTCCAAGAAGATTCGAGTTCATTCCCCAAATCAGAAACAACAAAATAAGGAAAGCCGTAAATGATAATATCATCAACTTGATATTTGATACTCCAGGCAAAATATAAGCTTCATGCATAAAAATAAAAGGCATGCATAAAACCAAAAAGAGAATAGAAACTACGGTTCGCACAAATACCAGAACCGTTGCTTTTCCCGTCGGCACGCCCGCATGACGCAAAAACATCATTTGCGCAACCGCGCCGCCGGTCGCGCCAGGGGTCAACAGCGCCAAAAAATAATTGCCGAACACAACCTGTACTGCCTGAGATAACGTAATGTCCTCATTCGATATATGCACCAAATGCATCAGTCGAGTTCCGTCTAAAAAAAGCCCAACTCCGACAAAAACCAAAGCCAGCGCCAGGGACCACGGCTGAAACATTGTCAAATTCGTCAGCGTATTGATATCCACGGTAAAATAAATTACCGCGCCGGATATACACAATACCAACAAGATGAGAAGCGCCAGGCGCCTATAAAATTTCCCCATCCGATAACTCCCTATACGAAATCAAATCAATTTGTCTTTGTTTGATAATCTGCATTGCTTCCAGGGATGTTAAGGAAGCCAATTCTTCTTCCCAATGATATCCCCAATGATATATATTGTCTAAAACAGAATTATCTTTACCAGGATGCACCATGATTTCTGAAACGCCGTCAGGCAGTGCACGAAGAATGGACAAAAAATGCTTTTCGAAAAGATGCCCTCCAGCTATCATGCCAAAAAAATGATTCGGTGTGGAAACACCGGCACAACGAATTGCATTTTGTGCCGTCCATGCACAAAACGTTAAACCGCATTTCGCAATATAACGTCCCACAGGGCTCGGATAGCCGCCTAAAAATCCCAAAGGTTCTGCCGGAAGCCGCATTTTGGAAAGATTATATTTCTTCGCCAAAGCAAGAACAATTGAAATGACTCCGGGAAGAACATGGAGATGCTGATGACTATCAATATGCGAAAGGCGGACGCCTAACTTTAAGGCAAACAAAATCTGCGCTTCACATTCGGCATAGAGTTCTTCCTTACGAATGCCCCCGCTTATATATCGACGAATAAACGCAGTATGGTCGGGCAGCAAATAGCCGTTTTCACCCAGTAAGCTAGGAATTTGCTCAGGCGGAAGAATCGGCCGCTCCGCGACAAGAGTCAAATGGATTCCAACACCCAAACCGGGATTATCATGCGCCAGTGCAGCCGCTTCTTCCGCCGCTCTCCCTGCAGCGACGAACGAAGTACTACGAAGGCATCCCTGTCGGTATCCTTCAATAATCCCATGATTTACTGATGAATGCAGTCCGAAATCATCCGCGTTGACAATCAGCCGCCTCATTGTATGCATTCCTCATAGCTTGCATACGCATTATGATTATGTATAGACTCATAATTTTCACAGACTACAGAAAACCATTCCAAATGAGGTAAATCCCGAAAGGCTATTACAAGGTCACGTAATATGTCCTCGACAAATTTGGGGTTTTCATATGCATGCTCGGTCACATATTTTTCATCTTCACGCTTCAATAGCGAATAAATCGGACAAGAAGCTTGTTGTTCCATCAATTCGGCTAAATCTTCAATGTAAATACAGGTACATCCCTCTTGAAACCGAACTCGCGCCCGCATCATGCCTCGTTGATTATGCGCGCCATAACGTGAAATCGATTTACTGCAAGGGCAAAGCGATGTAAACGGGACATTGACGCCTAATTCAAATACAAATCCCTTATCACGCTGCTTGCTACCATAAAAACAGCAATCCAAATCAAGAAATGAAGATTTGCCGCTGACCGGGGCAACCTTTTTTATGAAATATTTAAAACGGATTTCAATATTTGCAGACGCCGCCGAAAGACGCTGCATCGCTTCATCTAAAATCGCTTCCATTTCAGGCTCGGCAATAGGCCGCATGCTCCATCGATTTAAAATTTCCAAAAAACGACTCATGTGCGTCCCTTTATATTCCTGCGGAAGGGAAACCGTAAAGCAAATACGCGCCAAGACTTGCTGGAAATCCCCTTCCTTCGTTCGAATCTGAAAAGGAAGGTGCGCCTCGCTGACGCCCACATGTTGAATGGCAATTCCGCGCGAATCAATACTGTTTTGTATGTCCTCCACGATTTCACCTCCCATGTCGTTCATACTTCTTTATGCAATACGTAACGAGCGGATGGCTTCAGAAAGGTCATCTTTTCCAAAAACAGCCGATCCCGCTACAAGAATGTTCGCCCCTGCATCAACCGCAAGTTTTGCCGTATTCTCATTGATGCCGCCGTCAACCTCAATAGATATATTGCGACCTGACTTTTTGATCATATCCCGCAGACATTGGATAGTTTGAACCGTAGAGGGAATAAACTTTTGTCCCCCGAATCCAGGATTTACAGTCATTACAAGAATCATGTCCGCTTCCGCTAAAAACGGTTCAGCCATAACAGCCGGAGTACCGGGATTCAGTGCAATGGCGGCTTTAATTCCATGATTATGAATGGATTGCATAATCCGGTGTCCATGCTTTGCCGCTTCCACATGAAAAGTGATAATATCCGCTCCAGCTTCTGCAAAAGCGCTGATTTGATCTTCCGGATGCTCCACCATCAGATGTACATCGAACACTTTTTTTGTATAGGAACGAAGCGCGTCAACAACTATGGATCCAATAGTGATACGAGGAACAAATCGACCGTCCATTACATCAATATGGATATAATCTGCGCCTGCCGCGTCTAATCTTTGAATCTCAACTCCAAGATTGGAAAAATCCGCCGAAAGAATAGATGGGGCAATTTTCAACATAGCTGATCCTTCTTTCAAGTACTGCGAAAAAGTTATTTTTTCCCCGTGTCATTTATACGACTTGGTGGTTTTGACACCGTATCATCTTTTTTGTCTGCTTCATCTTGTTTGCCCTGTCCTGTGGGATTATTTTGCACTACGGATTCTGAAAGCACAAAATCAACAGTCGTTCCTTCATCGACATCGGTTCCGGCGCTTGGCGTTTGACGAAGAACCGTTCCCGACGCCTGACGGCTTTTTTCATAATTCACCGTCCCTAAAGACAATTTTAATTGTTTCAGTTGGTCTTTTGCATTATCCAACGTTCCCCCTGTAAAATTGGGCACACGTACCAGTTTAATCTGTTTTCCTTTACTAACGGTAAGATCAACGCTTTGCCCTTTTTGAATTTTATGCCCCGCAACCGGTTCCTGTTCAAGAACGGTCCAAGCGTCCTGATCAGATACTTTTTCATAAACGTTGCCGATTACGAGTCCCATCTTTTTTAATTTATTTTCTGCCGAAAGCCTTGATAAGCCCTTTACATTCGGCATCGTAAGTTCCTCTCCGCCCTTGCTTACATAAATTGTAATAATTCGTTGCTCCTTGACAGTTGCCCCAGCTTCCGGAGATTGGGAGATAACCTGTCCGGCCGTAACGGTTGCATCGAATTGTTCGACTATATTGACACGGAGATTCGAAGTTTCAAGAATTTGCTTCGCGAGCGTCATTGGCTTGGCTTTAACGTCCGGCACCTGTACTTCCGCCATACTCCAAAATTTACCAAACGCAAAAAATGCGCCCACTGCGAATCCAAGAAAGACAACAAATACCGCAGCGATTAAAAAAAGTTTGGATTTGAACAACTTGCCGCCATTCCAAAGCTTGTTTGATTCTTCCCGCTCATCTTGCATACTGTCGGCATCAATACGAGGCAACAAACGCGTAGCAAAAGGATCGTTCTCCCCCGTTTCGACCCCTGTTTCAAACCCTAAGAACCGTTCTGTATGTTGTATGTCTTCAATCAATTCGTCGCTGTTAGGTCGTTCCGAAGGATTTTTTGCCATTGTTCTTTGGACAATGGCTTCTACCATCGGCGGCAAGGTATAATCATATTGTCCGATTGGTTTTGGCTCTTCCTGCAAATGCTTCAAGGCAATGCTAACTGTCGTTTCTCCGGTAAACGGAAGTTCTCCCGTCAACATCTCATACAATACGACGCCGAGAGAATATATATCCGATTTTGGAGTTATTTTCGTTCCCTTTGCCTGCTCCGGCGAAAAATAATGTACCGACCCGACAATGTTTCCATTATAGGTCATCGTAGATGAAGTAACTGCGCGAGCGATCCCAAAATCCGCAACCTTTACGCGTCCATCTGCCGTAACAAGAATATTATGCGGTTTAATGTCGCAATGCACCAAATTATTTGCATGTGCTTCACGGAGTGCGCGGGCAATCTCCTTAGCGATACGCAAAGATTCTTCCACCGAAAGGCGCCCTTCCCGCTGCACCCGTTTTTTCAACGTTTCGCCTGCGATATACTCCATGACGATAAAATATTTTCCAGCGTCATGTCCGACATCATATATACCGACAATATTTGGATGAGATAACCGCGCGGCCCCTTTGGCTTCTAAACGAAATTTTTCCAAAAATTCTTCATCGTTGGCAAGTTGCGCATGAAGAATCTTAACAGCTACCATACGATCCAATATGGTATCGTGAGCTTTATAGACATCCGCCATCCCGCCGCCGCCAATATGTTCAAGGAGTTCATAGCGGTGATCTAAAATGCCGAGTTCCACCTTGCGTCCCTCCAACCGGTTCCATTTCCATAACAAAATCCATACAGATACTTAAAGAACTGCTGAATACGATCTTTGCGCTCTTGCTGTCTCGTTTTCTGTCCGGCAGCAACATACATGGACTTATTAAGCGATTCTTTCATCGCCAGTTACAATCATTTGTCTTATATCCGTACGACGATCACACTGATATTATCATGGCTTCCTGACGCAATAGCGGCCTTTACCAGGTGATCGGCTATATTTTCCTCTGCGGATGCATTAAGAAGCATCTTACAAATATCCTCATCGGAGACTACAGACGTCAAACCATCACTGGAAAGCATCAAAATATCGCCGTCACGGATTTGGAAAGCGCCAGTATCAACGACAAGATCCTCCGTCACTCCAACAGCGCGTGTAATAACATTGCGTTTCGGATGCTGACGCGCTTCTTCCGGGGTTATGGAACCATTATCCACCAAATCGGAAACCAACGAATGATCATGCGTGATTTGGTGCAACGAATTCTCTCGAAGAAGGTATAATCTGCTGTCGCCCACATGCGCCCAAACAATCTGTTTGCTTTCTTGATGAAAAATCGTCGCTGTCGTTCCCATTCCTAAGTACTTTGGATAATCGCATACAGTCTGCAATATGGCGTTGTTCGCCAAAAGCAGCGCTTTCTTCAATACCGCTTCATCAATCTGTTTCTTTGGGGCCAATTCTTCTTTTACAGTATCTACTAAAATGCGGCTTGCAACCTCTCCTGCCGCATAGCCGCCCATACCATCGGCGACAACGTATGTTTTATTTCCCAATTCCGCTACGACGTCCTCATTTAATTCTCGTCGCGGACCGATGTCGGTAGCCAAATAGACTTGAGCCATACGCGTCACCTCCTTAAAACCATGATTCGTTGTGCGAATAATATCGCTGTTCATCAATACGAGTACAGATTTAATTAATTATCATCGGCAAACAATGCGAATAGGGATATATCCATCAAATGACCTCATACCGCAACAACGTATTCCCGAGACCGATTTCATCTCCCGGCAGCAAGCACGCATCCGACATTCGTTCGCCATTTACGAACAGTCCATTAAGACTTCCTGCATCATGAATAATATGACGATGACGTTCATATTCAACCGAGGCATGAAGTCGAGATACGTTAAGATCCGTTAAAATCAAATCATTCTGCTCACGACGCCCCAAATATACCTTCCGTTCGCCAATTTCAAGATACGCTTTCGCATCAATCCCGCGAATGACGCGCAAAGAAGCCAATCGGCGTACCGGTGGAAGATTAAGCGGCAGCGTGAAATCAGAATGAGAAAGCACTAAAGTATTGGATTCCGTATCCGCTACGGCTTTCGGTTTATTGTCCTTGTAAAGGGAAGAAATGGCAAAGCCTCCTTTAGAAAACGCATCGTCATCACGCAATCGAAGCGACAGCACACCATCCATGAAGCTGTCAGACTGAATCAATACCTTTTCAATAAAAACCGTCATATCTTCCATGAACCGCGCCGAGGACAATCGTTGATAGTCTTCTGTGCCAAGCTGTATTTCATAGGAATTAGGAACAATATATCCATTCCGAGTATGCTTGCGGCGCTCTTTGATTTCTTTTTCCAAGGCTTCACGCAGTTCTGCAGGTTCTAGTTCGTTTGAAAAACCACGATGAAATAAACCTGCCATATGCTTTTTCAAAAAGGATTCTAACCAGTTGAGCATGACCGAATCCCTCCTAACACATCATACACCTTTATATTATAAGGCTCAAAACCATATTAGTCAAAGAACTCCCTTTCTGCGCCATCTTCATATTGATTGCGCAGTTGTCCGCATGCCGCCTGTATGTCGGTTCCCATTTCACGTCTGATCGTCGCCGAGATATGCAGTTTTTCCAAATATTTCAAGAAATCCCCGACCCTTTCCTTGGATGGCCGTTTCCAATGTCGTTCTCTAACCGGATTGATTGGAATGAGATTGACGTTTGCCATTTGACCACGCAATAAATTCGCTAAATCGCTAGCGGCCTTTTTCGTGTCGTTAACGCCGTGAATCAATATATACTCGTAAGTTACGCGTCGTCTTGTCGTTTCGCTGTACGATTTTCCTGCCGCAACCACGTCATGTATGGAATATTTTTTATTAATAGGCATTAATTCCGAACGCAAGCTGTCATTTGCCGCGTGCAGCGAAATCGACAAAGTAATCGGCAAATTTTCTTTTTCCAACCGTTTAATTCCGGGCACGACGCCCGAAGTAGAAATCGCCACATTGCGATAGCTAAAATTCAAACAATATTTTTCATGCATCAATCGCAAAAAACCGAGCACATTATCATAATTCATCATGGGCTCGCCTGAACCCATAAGTACCATCGTATCCACTTTTTGTTTCTTTGGGCGCAAATAATCATTGATCCAAAAAATCTCAGCAAGCATTTCCCCTGCCGTAAGATTTCTCGTCACCCCATGCAAAGTAGAAGCACAAAACGTACATCCCATGGCACATCCGGCCTGCGTTGATATACAAACGCTGTTTCCATACGGCTGCCGCATCAAGACGGTTTCTACCGCCACCCCATCCTCAAATTGCAAAAGGAATTTTGAAGTAACGTCGTCTGCAGAATCCCATTGCATAATGCACACAGCCTTAAAAATTGAAAATCGGGAGGCGAGTATGCTGCGTAATTCTTTCGGTAAATTTTTCATCTCCTCAAAAGAATTTGCGCTTTTATGATATATCCAGTCGGCAATCTGTTTGGAACGGTATGCGGGGATTTGCAATTCATGGCAGCGTGCTTCTATTTCCTGTAGTGTTAGACCGAATAAATTCTCCATACACTTACCCCTTGCCTCTCCGAAGCCGCGCAATAAAAAAACCATCGATTCCATCGCGTTGCGGATAAAATTGCACCATATCATGACTTGACGGTTTTAACGGCAGATACGCTCCTGCGGGCTCCAACCGGAATCCCGCATTCGCATCCAAAAAAGAACGCACTACGTCTTCATTTTCCTGCGGCTCGATTGTGCAAGTACTATAGACTATGACTCCTCCCGGTTTTACGACGCTCGCAGCTTTTTCCAGAATTGCCCGCTGCAGAACAGGAAGCTGCTTTATCTCCTCTTCGGATTTTTTCCATCGTGCATCCGGACGTCTGCGCAACACGCCCAATCCGGAACATGGAACATCTGCAAGCACACGATCTGCTTGTGCAAAATAAGGTTCTCCTATTTCACGCGCATCTAAACATTGTGTCTCAATAATGGAAATTCCTAATCGTTTCGCATTTTCTTCAACACGTTTCAGCTTTACATCATAAATATCAAATGCGATAATACGCCCCTGATTATTCATAAGCTCAGCCAAATGCGTTGTCTTTCCGCCAGGAGCGCTGCACATATCAATCAGGAATTCTCCGGGCCGAGGATCCAGTACGTGCGCAACCTGCATCGAGCTTTCGTCTTGCACTTGGAAATAACCCTTCCGCAACGATTCCATACTTTCAAGCGCACCATGTTTAGTACAAATTATTCCTTCCGGCGTCCATTCGGAAGCATACGCTTCTGCCCCGTCCTTACGAAGCGACGCCAACAAGGCCTCTCTATTCGTGCGCAGCCGGTTCGTCCGTAGCGAAAGCGCCGCAGGTGCATTATTAAACGCACAAAGCTTTTCCGTTTCCTCGCGGCCAAAAGCATGCAGCCAACGACGGATTAACCATACAGGGTGCTGCAACTTCAGCGCAAGATATTCAGGCGTATCATCTTCTGCAGGAAAAGCCCGTTCCGGTTCACGTACCGCAGATCTGAGCACAGCATTGACGAATTTCGCAGTTCCAATATGTCCGTACCTTTTTGCTAATTCCGTTGCCTCATTGCAAACTGCCGAAGCGGGAATCCTGTCCAAAAAAAAGAGCTGGAACATCCCCAGCCGTAAAATTGCTCGAACAGCAGGCGTCATCTTACTCATCGGCCGCTTGGAATAGCGTTGGATAATCCAGTCCAGCGTTTCTCCTGCCTTAACGGCGCCATAAACGAGTTCCGTTAAAAAACGTCTTTCTTGTCCGGTAAAATGGTTTTTTTTGAAAACCTCTGTCAGCGCAATATTTGCATACGCTCCATCATCATGGACAGCTAAAAGAACTTTAACTGCTGCGCCGCGCACTTTATCCATTTGCATCCTCCGATTGTTCAGGCGATTCGTCTATAAGCATTCGAGTGATCTCTTGCCGTACCTGTTCAATATCTACATGTGTATTATAGCATGGCCCATTTGGTCGAATATTCATGACCCCGACGGCAGGAAGTGGATAAACATCTTGGATTCCGCTTGTTAAATCTCTCTCACATGCAATGGCCAAAACTGCTTTCGGACGGATATTCTTAACGGTCTGTCTTGCAAGGGTACCGCCTGTGACAACAAAAAAATGAAACCCTATTTCTTCTGCAAGCGATACGAGCGCACCAATATCGCATCCTCCGCAACGCTTACAGTTTGCCATCGGATCGCGCGTAATCTTATGCGGACAGCTTGCAAGCTGAAGACAATGCGGCGTAACCACCAACAAGCGATTCGCTGGTATCTTGATATTTTGTTGATGAATAATCTGGTTGCTCACGGCAATAAATGATCTTTCAATTTTTCGCCGATCAAAGCCAAACATTTTGCCCAACAGAATCGCAATCGGAAACAATGCATTGATTAAAGCGTAAGTGCGAGTTTGAAACATCGACAAGAAAGGCACGCCAAGAATCGCTCCCACGATTCCGACGATTCCGAGCCCGGTGATTAAAAAAAGCCCAGCCAATATACTGCCTAAAATCAATGGAAGGTACGAATTGATCTCACGCAAGCCCAAATAACTAATTCGCCATATCGCATAAACCAAAAATCCCACAACCAACAGGCTTAACGACAATAGGGCCATAAAAAGCCGCTTGCGCGGTCGTTCCATAACGAACGCGTCTTCCATATTTACCTCCAATTATGCAAAACAACTATGGTCGGATACTGCATGTCCGCGTAAATAATCCGTTGTGAGCATTCGCTTTTTTCCCGGCGCTTGCAATTCAAGAATTTCCAATATCCCAGCCCCGGTCGCAACTGCAAGTCCCTGCTTTGTCTGATGCACCACTTCACCGGGAATACCGCGATAATCTTCAGAAACGACACGCGTACGCCAGATTTTGAATGTTTGCCCATCCATAACCGTATACGCGCCAGGCCAGGAATCCAATGCGCGGACCAAATTATGCAATTCAACGGCGGATTTTTTCCAGTCTATCTTTCCCGTATCTTTCGTTAAAATGGCGGCATAACTTGATGATGAATCATCCTGCTTTGTCCGAATCAACGCCCCTTCAGTCAGCGCCTCCATTGTCTTTTCCAACAGATCTGCTCCCATTTCCCGTAATGTATCATGGAGCATCTCAAACGTCATGTCAGGTCCAATCTCAATCTCTTCTTGCAGCAGAATATCTCCTGTATCCAATCCTTTATCCATGAACATCGTCGTCACGCCCGTTCTTGTCTCACCCGCCATTAGACACCGCTGCATCGGCGCCGCTCCACGATAACGCGGCAAAAGTGACGCATGGACGTTGATGCAGCCCAATGCAGGCAACTCTAAAATATGCGGAGGCAAAATTTGTCCAAACGCTACGACCACAATCAAGTCAGGAGAAAGCGCATCCAACTGAGCAACAAATTCTTCGTTTCGGATACGCTCGGGCTGATAGACGGAAAGGCAGCGCTCCTGCGCAAATATTTTCACAGGAGACGGAGTTACCTTTTGTCCGCGGCCTCTTTTCTTATCCGGTTGTGTTGCGACGCCCACGACGTCGCTTATTTCCACAAGCCGATTCAAGCACGGAACGGCAAAATCCGGAGTTCCCATAAAAAATGTTCTCAACCTTTTCATGGTTCAGGCGTCTCCTGACGAAGATTTTTAGCCACATCGATGAACAGGATACCGTTTAAATGATCCAATTCGTGCTGAATGCATCTCGCTAAGAGGCCATCCGCCTCCAATTTACGGCGTTTACCGTAGCGGGTAGTATAATCAACCGTCACTTTCTCCGAACGTTCAACTTCGCCGAAAATCCCAGGTACGCTCAAACAGCCTTCTGAATCAACAGCCGCGCCTTCCTTAGACGTAATCTCCGGATTAATCATTTCCAATAATTTACCTTCTCTGATATCGATGACTACCACACGAATCGAACGCCCCACCTGGGGAGCGGCAAGGCCGATCCCGTCGGATTTATACATTGTTTCCGCCATATCGTCGAGAAAACTCCTGAGCTTTCCATCAATTTTCTTAACCGGATCGCAGATTTGCTTTAAAATAGGAGCTCCTGCTTTCTCTATTTCCAATAATGCCATGACTAACGTCCTTTCGATAAGAAGTGTACTCGAAGTAAATATCATGTCGCTGTAAGTGGCATGAATGTTTTCTATTGAGCTGTCCGTGCTTAATTATAACATGCACGTCGTTATCAGTCTATGCCATATTGGATGCAAGAAATAAATTCATAGCCATAACTCCCAAAAGAAAAAGGACTGCCATCAAGCAGTCCTTCGAAAAAGGCCGATACAAAATCAAGGAAGAAGCGATAGTACCTGTGCACTATTGTGCATAAACATTTTTTGCGCATGCAAAGCAAGCTGATTTTGAGTCTCTGCAGAACGTAATTTTGTCACTTCTGCAGCAATATCCGTGTCGTCTTCCGTGGAAAGAGACGCCGTCAACGACTCGCCCATTGTCGTATAGTTCTCCTCCGAAGCCATAAGCCCCTGTTGCGCTGCGCCGATATCTGTCGCCATTCCTAAAGTTGCATTAAGTGCTTTATCCACCGTTTCAATGGATTTTTCGATTCCCTCCCGCGAAGAGAGATCAATCATCGAATTGCCTTGTTTGTCCGTCAAGCCTAATCCTTCGGACGACAAATCCTTTAAATTAACGGTTTTGTATCCCGTATCACCAGCTACAGTAATTGACCGCGAACCATCCAAAAGCTTCATGCCGTTATATTCAATCGAAGCATTATCATTGATTGTGGAAACGGCTTTTGCTATAGTCTGCCCAATCGCTGCAATATCCGAATCCTGATTGGTTCCATTCGCCGCCTGCAGAATCTGATTCTTGATATTGGATAATGCATTGACCGTGGAACTAACTCCGCCGGCTGCTACGTTTAACATAGCGTTTGCAGTCTGCGCATTGCTTTTTGACTGCGCCGCGGTCCCTATGTTCGATCTCATTCGCTCCGAAATCGCATACGATGAAGACCCATTGCTTGCAGAAGGATGGTTGGATCCAGTGACAATCTTTTGAACACTGGAACTCACATTTGAATTCGTACGATTAATCTGATTGAGATACCCAAGCCCTCCAATAGCCATAATGATACACTCCCCTTCAGGAAACTACTCTTCCTCTTTACATTGATATTATAAATTATTTTAGAGTTTTCGGCAAGAAATATTTATAAACGCATAGGTATAATATCCCATTTATTCATCATAATTTACTGTCTGTAATTCCGCAGCTTCCAAAAGCATACCATATACGCTTAATTCACGCCAAAATGCCGTGCCTTCCACTTTATTGCCTGGGCGTCCGTCTCTATAAAAGAAAAACTCCCCCGTTTTCTTTTTTTGCCAAAACCAGCACTCACGGACTTCTTCATTAAGCGCAACCGCGCCGTTTAAAGAATTATTCCCGTTCAAAAGCAACGGAAATGATAAAAAACCAATCAATCGCCATTTTTCGTTTTCATCCGCAATATACGCGCTGGAAAGATCGGCAACAGCTGCCACTCGATTCCCCATAGACCAAAGCGGATAACTCCGATCCCCACAATAATAGATGATACCGTCCTGCTCTTCAAAAAAAACATCCTCAGCATACACAACGGACGTCATGCACAAGAAACTTACGACGACCGCCGCAAATAGATGTTGTAGAGTTTTCATGCCTTCACCCTCATCACGATTAAGTATGTATGCAAATTCAAATGCGAAACCGATACACTCGGAAAGGTATCTAATCCTCGCGTGCGTCAGTTGAGCCTGCTGTCAAGCTAACGCCTAAACACGCAAAACTTATAATCAGGCAGCTCCTCATTCTAAAAAAGCTCCATCTGATCACTTTCCATCATCCCCTCCAAACAACCGTGCTCCCGTAAAAGCTCTATATTCGCTTTCGTTACGGAAGGCGCGCGTTTCTTTAAATCTGCGACAGAAGTAAACCTTCCGTTTCGGCGTGCCGAAATAATGGCATGGGCAGCAACCGATCCGAATCCTTTCAATGCCGTAAATGGTGGAATCAACGTCTTTTCCAAAATAACAAAATTCTCCGCTTCGGAACGATAGAGATCAATATGTTCAACAGCATAGCCCCGTAAATACATTTCCCAAGCCAGCTGCAACACAATAACCAGTTCCTTTTGCTTTTCATCCAGTTTTTCCAAAGCTTCCAATGCAGTGAGATTCTGTTTTACGATCTCTTTCCCTGCAGCGACAACATTGACATCAAACGCATCCGCCCGAATGGAGAAATGAGCCGCATAGAAAGCCAATGGATAATGCACTTTACAAAACGCGATGCGATACGCCATCATGACATACGCCGTTGCGTGGGCTCGCGGAAACAGGTACTTGATTTTTTGGCACGAATCGATATACCAGTCCGGTACTCCGCCGGCTTTTAGTTTTTCTACGATTTCCGGCTTAATTCCTTTTCCTTTTCGGACAGATTCCATCGTCTTAAAGGAAAGCAACGGATCAATGCCTTTATGAATCAAGTACATCATAATGTCATCCCGGGCGGAAATCGCGTCATGCAGCGTGCACGTCCCCGCACGAATAAGATCCTGCGCATTGTGCAGCCAAACGTCAGTTCCGTGTGAGAAGCCGGAAATTCGCACCAAATCGCTAAAGCAAGACGGATGCGTATCGTCAATCATTTGACGGGTGAAGCTCGTCCGAAACTCCGGAATCCCGAACGTTCCTGAGGTTGCGCCCAACTCTTCAGCTTGTAAGCCAAGCGCTTCCGTGGAATGAAACAGGGAAAGCGTAGCCGGATCGTCAAAAGGGATCGTTTTAGGATCGCGATGGGTAATATCTTCCAGCATCTTGATGACTGTCGGATCATCATGCCCGAGTATATCAAGCTTTACAAGACGACTGGAAATAGAATGGTAGTCAAAATGAGTTGTTACTGTGTCAATATCGGTTTTATCCGCCGGTCGTTGAATCGGAGTAAAGAAATGGACGTCCATATTCCGCGGTACAACCATAATTCCAGCCGGATGTTGTCCAGTCGTACGCTTTGTCCCTAAACACCTATTCGCGATATTTTTGATAAATGAATCCCGTTTTTTAACATTTTTTTCTTCGTAGAATTTTTTTACATAGCCGTATGCCGTCTTATCTGCAACGGTTGCAATCGTCCCGGCACGATAGACATTGTCTCTGCCAAAAAGCTGTTCTGTATATTTATGTGCCACAGGCTGATAAACCCCGGAAAAGTTCAAATCAATATCGGGAACCTTATCGCCGTCGAATCCCAAAAAGACGGCAAAAGGAATATCATGTCCGTCTTTTGCAAGCATTTCCCCGCAAATAGGACATTCTTTATCAGGAAGATCAAAACCGGAACTATAAGAACCATCGGTGATGAATTTGCTGTACTGGCACTTAGGGCAACGCCAATGCGGAGGCAGGGGATTAACTTCCGTAATATCCGTCATCGTAGCGACAAACGAAGACCCTACCGATCCGCGAGACCCTACAAGATAACCGTCGATATTCGACTTGCGGACAAGCTTATGCGCAATCAAATACAAGACAGAGAATCCATGACCGATAATTGGCGTTAATTCCTTATCAAGCCGCTCTTGAACGATGGCTGGCAAATTTTTTCCGTACCATTGATGCGCCCGTTGATAGGACATATCCCGAATCGTATCGTCCGCTCCCGGGATCGTAGGAGAATAAAGATTATCGGGAATAGGTTTAAAGCGCTCCACCATTGCGGCAATGCGGCGCGGATTTGTTACAACCGCCTCATAAGCAAGCTCTTCTCCGAGATAATCGAATTCCTGCAACATTTCCTCCGTAGTCCGAAGAAAAAGCGGAGGCTGAATATCAGCATCTTTAAAACCTTTGCCTGCCTGAATGACAGTACGGCAAATAGCATCTTCTGGATCCAGAAAATGAACGTCGCATGTAGCAATCAACATTTTTCCAAGTTTTTTTGCCAGTTCGGCCACTTTTCGATTGATATTGCGTAAATCCTCATCAGTATTTACATTTGAAAATTCTTCTTCCCGAAGCAGAAAATCATTATTGTGAATAGGTTGTATCTCCAAATAGTCATAAAAATCTGCTATGGCCAACAGCTCTTCCTCGCTTCTTTCAGCTACAATAGCGCGAATAAGCTCTCCAGCTTCACAAGCAGATCCAAGAATCAGGCCTTTGCGATATTCACTCAAGATGTTTTTCGGAATGCGCGGCTGATAATGGAAAAATCGCAAATGCGATAAAGAGACAAGCTGATATAAATTATGCAATCCTTCTAAATTCTTGGCCAAAATAATAATATGATTGGCGTGGGGTTGTTTATGGTCGCCAACGGTCAAATAACCTTCCATCCCGTAAATAATTTTAATGTCGAGCTTGTTCTCGGCAACTACATTCATCGCATCCGGGAAGGCCTGTACGACTCCATGATCCGTAATTGCAACTGCATCCCATCCCCAACGTGCAGCAGTTTGTATCAATTTTTTCGTCGGGACCACGGAATCCATCGCACTCATTTGTGTATGCGCATGAAGTTCTACCCGCTTGACTTCAGCGTTGTCTTCACGCAAAGCAAGAGACTCCTCTTTTATGCTGGACGCCGTGAGCACTAAATCACTCTGATATGTATCATAACGCACAGAGCCTTTGACACGCACCCGTTTCACATGACTCAATTCACTGAAAACGCGAGCGAATTCTTCTTTATCTCGAAAAAAAACTTTTACACTGATTCCTTGCGTTTCATCTGCAAGATCGAAAGATAAAAGGGTAGTACCTCCTTTTAATAATTCGCGGCCGCTCAAATTATCGACCATGCCAGATACGACTGCCGACTTGATTTCATTGTCGATAGACTCGATAGGAATACATTCGCCTTCAACCCCCGAACCATAAATACAGCCAGGAGCTGAACCCTGTTTTTTCCCTTTTGCCGCACGCCATTTTGATTGACCGCCGCTATTTTTTTCTTCCTTATTCGAAGAAACTTCCGACCGATGTTCATGTATGTGATCCTGATTGCATGCGTCTTTATATGCAACAGTTTGATAAATTGCGTGCTCGGTATCCATATCACAATTTAGTTCACCGTCGTAAACTTCACACACCACATCGCAAAAACATCCTGTCAAATCTGCTACGCCGCGCTGCAGACGTTTAGCCGTATCATGTTCCTTGAGCAATACCCCAGCAAGCGGACTTCCAATCCGCACACAAATCTGCCCCTCCGAAAGGGAATGCTGTGCGTTCGCTAAAAGCGGCCGAATGGCAGGAGCGTCTTCTGTCACCCGTTCAATCAGCTGCATCCACCCTTTGGAAAGCGCGGAAGCCAAATTCAAAACATTTTGATAAAAAATGACTTCGCGTACGCCGCACCGTTGCTCAATATAAACAGCCGCCGCCGCAAGCAAAGTCTCGTCAATTAACTCCTGCGTCGCAAGAACTATTTCCCACGTCTTATCAGACGAAATCTCAACATGCTTAATATAACAACGCTGAAATAAGCGCCTTGCTTCTTGCGTTAATTCCATATCTTTCACAAGCAACCAAAATTTATTTGTTTTTTGTGGTACTATACAATATTTTTGCATAATGCGCTCCATGCCGATTATTTATCGGCCGTTAAATGATACAGGATTTCGTAATGGTTTTTGTCTTTTAAAACGCGCTCAACATAAAGACGAGTCTCCGGATACGGAATCATTGAAGTGTTTTTGAAATCCCAAGACCATTCATATTCTTCCATCCACTCATGCACTGTACCTCGTCCCGCATTATAGGCGGCAAGTGCAAGCACTTGATTGTCGTTAAATTCTCGAATTAAAAGCGCTAAATACCATGTGCCGTAACGAATGTTCATTTCCGGGTCATGCAGCGCCTGTATAGTGAAGTCCGGTTCTTCCAATTCTCCGGCAATCCACTCTGCCGTTTCCGGCATAATCTGCATAAGTCCGATAGCCCCCCGTGAAGAATGCACATCGTTCAAGAATTTGCTCTCATGCTTGATAATACTTGCCACAAGCGCCGGAGGGACGCCGTTTGCCTCGGCATACATTGTCACTAACTCCTGATGTTCATAGGGATAAATATACTTTTTTTGCACAGGCTCGCTTTGACTAATGAAATATATAATAAAAGCAAAAATAATCACAAAAAAAGCAAAACCAACCGCTTTATATTTGCGTGCCCGATATCGCTGATTTTGTATTGCCTTGTTTCGCTGCACGCAATTTCCCCCTTTCCAAGCGGTCTATGATTCAGAATGCAGATGCGTAAACGCCTCCCTCACTTGCATCATGGTTTCCTCGCGAGATCCGCTGTTGTCAATAACGACATCGGCTCTTTTTTTCTTTTCATCCAAAGACATTTGCGCTGCAATCCGAGCGCGTGCCATTTCCTCCGAAATGCCGTTGCGTTCCATCAATCTTCGAAGCTGTATTTCCGCTTTCACATAAACGACCCATACCTCAGTCGGCAGTGTTTCCCACCCAACTTCAAAAAGCAACGGCACATCAAGAACAACTACTTGTTTCCCCTGTGCTTTGCAATGATCGAGTTCATCCAATAACCTTTGCCGAATCATCGGATGCGCCGTTGCGTCCATCCATCGTTTTTCCTCTGGATTCTGAAATACGATTTCAGCAACAGCCGAACGATTTAATGTTCCGTCGCATCGACTGACACGTTCTTTGCCGTATCGGCCTATGAACGCCGACCATAACATATTTCCCGGCTCCGCCAACTGATAGGCAATTACATCTGCGTCAAGAATCATCGCGCCATATTCTTCACTCAGCTGATGAGATACGGTACTTTTCCCGCAGGCAATCCCGCCAGTCAATCCAATAACACGCACGATTTACGCTCCTTATTTTGCTTCGGCCCAGTTTGTCCCTTGATGGACGTCCACGGTAAGCGGAACCGCAAGTTTCGCGGCACTTTCCATGGTGGTCTTGAGCAGTTGGGAAACGGCCCCTGCTTCTTCCTTCGTGACTTCCAACACAAGTTCATCATGAACTTGCAGGAGAATCCTGCTCTTGAATCCGCCCGTTTGAAGCGCTTCATGAGCGGCAATCATGGCATATTTAATAATATCTGCCGCAGAACCTTGAATCGGCGTATTCATTGCCATCCGTTCCGCCAACGCCCGTTGCACATAGTTTTTGCTTTGAATGTCCGGCAGTTTTCTGCGCCTCCCGAACATTGTCGTCACATATCCTGTCTGATGTGCAGATTGTACCATCTGATTCATGAAAGATTTTACGCCTTGGCATTTTTCAAAATAGTTTTCTATATATTGCGCGGCCTCTTTTCGTGAAATGCCCAATCCCCGGGAAAGCCCGTAATCGCTGATTCCATAGACAATCCCAAAATTCACGGCTTTCGCATGACGGCGAAGTTCCGGCGTCACCGATTCCATCGGCACGCCAAAAACTTCCGATGCCGTTCGGGCATGAATATCCTCATTATTTTGGAAAGCCCGAATAAAATTCGAATCCCCGGAAAGATGCGCCAATATCCGTAACTCTATCTGCGAATAATCGGCAGACAATAAATAATCATATCCTGCCCCCGGTCGGAACAATTGGCGAATAGCCCTTCCTTCCTCCGTCCGGACAGGTATATTTTGAAGATTTGGATTAGAACTGGACAAACGACCGGTGGCGGTCACCATCTGATTGAAACTTGTATGCACCCGCTGCGTCGTTTCGTCAATCAATGCCCCCATACTATCCAAATAGGTGGATTTCAGCTTTATCCAAAGACGATACGCCAATATTTTTTCAATAATTGGATGCTCGGCGCGCAAGCTTTCCAAGACCTCCGCATTCGTAGAAAAACCGCTTTTTGTTTTCTTCAAGGGAGGAAGCGAAAGCTCATCGAAAAGAACGGCCCCCAACTGTTTTGTTGAATTGATGTTGAAGGAATGGCCCGCCAATGCATATATTTCCTCTTCCAACGCTGCAATCTTGTGCCCGGCTTCCTCTTTCTGCTGTTCCAAGCACGCGCGATCCAAATATATGCCTGTACGTTCCATGGAAGCCAATACCTTTACGAGGGGCAATTCCATATCACAATATAATGAATACAGCCCCGCCGCTTCCAACTGCCGCTGAAGGCAATCGGAGAGCTTTTTCACTGCCAAGGCATCGCATACTGCACGGTCTCTCGTCGCCATACTATCATCTGACGGCATATCGTCGTCAGGAAGCCATGTTTCCCGTAACCTCGAAATCGTTGCCTGTCCTTGGGAAGCATCAAGTAAATAGCCGGCCAACGCAATATCAAATATTTGATTGCTGTGTATACCCCCGACATGATAGAAACTTTTCACATCATAAGTGGAACGTAAAACAGAATTATCATTGAGCAGCGCCCAAACGAGAGGCCATCCCGGAGAACTTGTCTCTGCAAAAACGAGCTTATCCGAAACGGCAATCCCGGCGCCAATAATTCGAACATGAGGCACGATTCCCTCATAAACGCCAATAAATGAAACGGCTGGGACAGGTTGCTTGCGCACTTCCGCACAAAAAGCTTCTGTCGCCTCCAACGAATCCAAGATATCATAAACAGGAATATGCACGGCGTTGTCTGCTTTTACAGTTACCTCTTCTGTCCCCAACACCGGATAAAGCTTTTCAAATCCTTTTTTAGCGCTATTCAATCCATAACGCTCACAAAAGGAAATAAACCTTTTCTTATCCGGAGTAATGACATACTCCTCATAATCGACATGAATCGGCGCATTGCAGTCAATAGTTGCGAGACGCTTTGAAAGCTCAGCTTGCTCTTGATGTTCCGACAGCCTCTCTTTCAGTTTTTTGCCCGAAATTTCATGCAGATGTTCATAGACGCCTTCCAAACTCTCAAATTCAACCAACAACTTTTTCGCGGTTTTTTCTCCAATCCCGGGTACTCCGGGAATATTGTCGGAACTGTCCCCCATCAATCCCTTGAGATCTATCAAACGAATCGGAGAAAAACCATAGGATTCCCGAAAAGATTCTTCATCAAAGACAACAATATTGGAGATTCCCTTTTTCGTGTAAAGCACTCGGACGTCGCGGCGAATAAGCTGCAATGCGTCGCGATCCCCGGTGACAATCATGACGTCAAAGTTTCCTTTTTCAGCCGCACTTGCAGCGATTGTGCCAATGATATCATCGGCTTCATAATTATCCAGTTCAAGAAAAGGAATACCCCACGCGTTTAAAAACTCGCGGAGAATAGGAACCTGCGACGAAAATTCTTCCGGCGTTTTTTCGCGGGTGCCTTTATACTCCGCATAAATATCAGTCCGGAATGTATGCCGGCTTTTATCGAACGCCACAGCCATCCGATCCGGCTTGTAATCCTGCATCAGTTTTACCAACATATTGGAAAAACCGTGTACCGCATTCGTATATTCTCCCTGCGGCGATGTTAGCGGAGGCAATGCATAAAAAGCCCTAAACAGCAAACTGCTTCCATCTAAAATCATCAAACGTTCTTTCATCGTTTTCCCCCATGTTTTCCATCAGAAACAATAGCGGTAGCGCCTAAACAAGCGACAGATTCATTTTGGGATAACGAAGAAGCGTTATCGTCCTTCACATCACGCAGCCGTATAATCCCGTCGTTTCCCAGTTCCCCAGTCAAATGAAACAAAGTCTGCACATCTTCCAACCCGACATACCATTTCCCGCCGAACTGTTCACCTTGGACCGTCCCAAAATCCGTCCAAAGCGTTTTCTTATCCCAGTCATAGTTGACATGGCGTTTTGTCACAACAGACAGAGAAGATACGGGCAGCACCGTCTTTCCACCAATTTTCACGGCTCTCCCGGAAATCCAAAGGTTGTTTATTTCCACCCGATATGTGCAAGGAAGGAACGTCGGATTGCCATCCGAGTTCTCAATCTTGTCTTCAATTTCCGCGTCCGAAGTAAAATCGGCGACGCCGTACTCTGCCAAAGCCTGTTTTACCGCCGATACGTCAAGCGCCTGCCGGTGATATCCGTCTGGATAGATATAATACGCCACTCGTCCATCCGTCGTCCGTTCAACGACAACTCGTTCATAATCAATTTCAACAGGCGTCCCTATATCCGTAAGCTCATATAATTCTTCCACGTTTTCTTCCTTCAAGCGAATACAACCATTGGAAACATACTCGCCAATAGAAGACGGTCGATTGGTACCATGAATGCCATATGTCTGATAAAAACGCATCCACCGATAGCCCAGCGGATTCGTCTCTCCGGACGGCACCTTTTGCTTTGTATCTTTGGGATCAATCCATTCAGGATTTTCTTCCATTTCCAACACTGAAAACGATCCGATGGGAGTCTGCGATTCCGGAGCGCCTACGGCAATCGGATACATAATTACTTTTTTCCCATTACGCCAAAAGGTTAAAATCCGACTTGCCAAATTTATTGTTATTTTCTCTTCCTGCGCATTAACGTCGGCCGCTTCTAAGTCGACATTCCCAAAGAAAAATGTCCCCAACGCCAAAGCCAGCGCTATCCATGTTTTCATATCATCACACTTCTTTTCTATAAGAATATTAGATTAAATCAAATATGCAACCATCACGATTGCCTGCACGTTTCAAAAAAAATAAAACGCCCCGCGTCAGAAAAAGATGGAATCTGTTCTGTGTTTCCTTACAGTATAACGCATTTTTGATGAATTGTATAAGAAAGATTCCCACCGGCAACAATTTTAAAATAAAATCTATTAACTGTAAATTTTCTCATAATCAAGAAAACAAAAAAGCTGCGCATTTATTTGCTGTAACAAATGCGGCAGCTTTGCAATTCGGTTATATACTATTCCAATATGTAGATTTCTAATTCCTGCCATCCAAATTCAATGGCTTCTTCGTGCGTATCGAAAGCAATATCAATAATATTTCCAACGATTGCACCGCCAATGTCTTCTGCGATCGCTTCACCATATCCCGGAATATAAACTCGCGTCCCAATCGGAATAAAGGACGGATCCACAGCAATAACGCCATGCCGAACAGGGGTGCCGCTCGCTGTATACGGACCGTTTCCGGGGTCATACGCGCTGTACGCGGTAGCAGTAACCGTTATACTTTTTCCTTCACGCACTGCTGCCTTGTAAAGTTCTTCGTCTTGCGCCGCTTTTTTCTTCGCGGCTTCCTGTTCCGCTTTTTCGCGTGCTTCAGTTTCCTTGGCTGCCTCGGGCGCTTTCTTTAAATTCTTTTTCTTCAGCTCCGCTTGTGTTTGCGGTCCACAAATACCATCTACTTCAATATTCCGATCCCGCTGAAATTTTCGAACGGCTTCTTTCGTCGCCTTATCAAATACACCGCTTGGTTTTCCCTTTAAATACTCCAATTCTATCAGCTTTGTCTGCAAAACACGTACGGCTTCGCCTTTTGAACCCTCCCGCAATAATGCCGCCGCGGCAAATACTGTATGAGAAACAAACAACACAACACACAACCATAGTGCAGATAACGCCATAAATCGCCGCATTCTTCTTCACCTCTTCGCCAATCGCTTCGCCAAACAACTTAATAGAAAACAATTATTGTCAGCCGTTTAATGATTTCAATCACATTCCTGATATTGACGAAAATTACGCAAAATAACAATCGGTGTTTTTTGGGAATCATTTCCAAAAGGATTGTCCAACAATGCTTTTTCTACTTTTTCTGGACGCAGCCCCTGGCTGGCGCCGACAATCCGCGCGCGCCCGAGATCGTTTGCATCCACGATTGCCGCCCCCAAACACCCTACGCGTTCTTTAATCTCTTCCACTATTTTTTGGGGATTGCGAGGACCATAAACAATATGCTTGTCATATGGAGGCATCGTCCCTGTCACATCATCTATCAAAGCGGCCTGTTCACCACCCAAACGATAAAACACGCCTCTTATTCCAAAAAGCTTAGCTATGAATCCAATAAACAAAGCGCCTGTAACGCGCCAAACGCCTTCTTCTTCCATCAATGCCTGCATAGCGTGCGGCGCGGCCAAGCTGCCCACATCGGGCATGAATCTGCAAAGGAATCTTGCCTGCCAGGAAAGTGTCAATTCCTCCGGGCGCACTATATGATTTTGCGTAATTGCCACAACGCTCTCTGCCACTGTCACTATGTCATCTGGTCCAACTTTATTCTTTGTATAGCGTTCCATCGCATCCACGATATTGTCTTTATGCGTCAGAATACGCGTAGGTACTGGAATTTTTTCCAATGCATTCATACCGCTTCCCCCTCTTGCTCGCTTGCAAGTTTTACACCTGCAAGTTTCGCAATCTCTTCAGCCGATAAAACGATACGAAATTTCTTTAATTTCCACGGGAACCTGCCAAGCTCCGTATAAATAATATCCAACGGCAAATCGACCATATGGGAAAGCGCTTCCTGTATATTCATATCCTTGCGCGCCATCAGCTTGACTTTCATCAAAATCGGCAGCGTAGAATGTGGATCGACCAAAACCGCTTCAAAATAATCATCATCGCGCGGTCTTCCATCAACTTCCGCTTTCCCGCGTACATCCACCCCATCGTATTGCTCAAACGGAAGCTGCGGACGAACTATGCAATCAACAATCGTTGCGTATTGTCCCCCAAGATTTTCAAACCCGACTCGTGAGGAAAATTCCGCGCTTTTATCGGTCAATCGTTCCAAAACAAAGGGCTCATGATCTTTCCCGTGTACGATAAGTTTGCTGTTCTTTTCCAATGAAAAAAACAATTTGTATATTACACAAGCAAGCACGGCGATGATTAATGCACTCGCCGCCATAAGAATCATCATTCTTTATTGCCGCCTTTCTGCGGAAAATGTTGTTACCATTAAGTCTTCTCTATATAAGAAGCCTACTTGACAATATGCGCCCCCCGCTTGTCAATTCCAAGCGTCAAGAAACGAGCTTCAACTTCATGACGATGGAAGGCTTCTGTCATCGCAAGACCAATCGCTTCCATGCCATCGGTTGCATAGGCGATGATACACGGTCCCGCTCCGCTCATTGCGACGCCAAGCGCCCCCGCCTCCCTCGCCGAATGGAATACGTCATACATGCCTGGGATCAATTTAGCTCGATACGGCTGATGCAGGGCATCATCAAAAGCATTTCGCAAAAAAGCGGCATTGCCTTTAAGCAATGCGCCAACTAAAAGAGCAGCCCGCCCTACATTGAATACGGCGTCTTTCAATGGCACCTCCAACGGAAGCGCGCTGCGCGCGGCTTTCGTGGAAAGATGAAAATCCGGGACTGCAACAACCAGATTAAGAGGTATCCGCGGCATAAATGAAAAACAATCCGGGATTCCGTCGTTAAGGAGACTTACCGTAAAACCGCCGAAAATTGCTGGAGCAACATTATCAGGATGCCCTTCTATTTCTGTCGCAATTTTCAAAAGGCCTCTTCGGTCCAAAGGATTGCCCAAGAGCACATTAGCCGCTTTTAATGCGCCGACAATTGCAGCTGCGCTACTACCAAGCCCGCGGGAAAGCGGAATACCATTTTTCATGCGGATAATCGCGCCTTTGTACTCCTCTTCCGCGTGGCAACTGCACAACAACTTCTGAATCGATTTCCATGCAAGATTTCTGTCATCCGTCGGGATATTATCAGCGCCTTCGCCTTCTACAAAAATCTGCAATTCAGGTTCCTGCAACAATGTCAATTCCATGTCGTTGTATATCGTACAGGACACGCCAAGACAATCGAAGCCCGGACCGCAATTTGCGCTCGTTCCGGGCACGCGGATTTTTATCGTTCTCCCCATATCACTCCACCTCCGACGTCGGCGGCGTTTCCACACGAATCACACTGGATATCCGTGTCACAACGGGCATGGAGGCAAGCGTCCTCTTCGCGCGCTCGATACGGCGATGCTTGACATGATGCGTGATTGCAACGATTTCTGCGAGATCGCCGACCTTACGCGTCTGGATGACGGAATTCAGGCTTACGCCTTCTTCGCCGAAAGCCGTCGCAATTGCACCTAAAACGCCCGGCATATCGGCAACAAGCAAGCGCACATAATATGCAGAAACTGTTTCCTCAATCGGGCAAAGTTGCTTTCGCTCTAACACCTGAACCCCGATTTCATGAACTTCTCCACTGACAATCCCTCGCGCAAGGGAAACAATATCCGCAATGACCGCCGAGGCCGTCGGACGAGAGCCGGCGCCGCGACCGTAAAACATCGCTTCGCCGATTGCGTTGCCTTTGATGAAAATCGCGTTGAACACGTCGCTGACCGACGCCAACGGATGTTCTTTCGGAAGGAACGCCGGATGCACACGGACATCGACGCCTTTTTCCGGGGAGTCCTTGGCGATTGCCAACAGCTTGATTACATAGCCGAGTTGACGGGCATAATCGATATCCTCCGGCGTGATCTCCGTAATGCCTTCAACTGCAACCGATTGAAGCGTCACTCGCGTATTAAATGCCAACGACGCAAGAATAGCCGCTTTTCTCGCAGCATCAAGCCCTTCGACGTCCGCCGCCGGATTCGCTTCTGCATATCCTTTTTCCTGCGCTTCCTTCAACACAGACTGGTAACTCTCGCCCAACTCCGTCATTTTTGTCAACATATAATTTGTAGTACCGTTGACAATTCCCATTACTTCCGTAATCCGATTGGCAGTCAGGCTCTCCATGATCGGGCGAATAATAGGTATTCCGCCGCCGACGCTTGCTTCAAACAAAAAGCCAACCTGTTGTTTTTTTGCCTGGTCGAACATATCGGCGCCGAACTGTGCAATAACATCCTTGTTGGCAGTAACGACATGCTTTCCGGCTTCCATAGCAGCAAGCATATATTCCCGCGCCGGATGCAGCCCGCCCATCAGCTCGACGACGATCTTGATTTCCGAGTCTTCTAATATATCCTCAATTTTATCCGTTACAATAAGCCCGTCCATATAAGGACGAGCCTTTTTTGCATCGCGAACAAGCACGGATTTGATTTCCACAGGCGCTCCGGCTTTCAAGGAAATTTCCTTTGCATTTTCTCGAAGCACCTGCAATACGCCGGAACCGACGGTTCCCGCTCCTAAAAGCCCAATCTTTATCGGCTTTTCCATGCCTTTCATTCACTCCTGTCCAAGAATTTCCAGCCGCTTGACTCCATCGACCATACGGAGCTGATCCAATAAGATTTCAAGATTAACCGAAAGATTATTCGTTTCAATGGATATCGTCGTATTCGCAACTCCTTGCGTCGGAATTCCCTGGTTGATTGTCAGTATATTCCCCGCCTCCGAGGAAATCTTGTTCAAAACGCTTGAAAGAACGCCTCGTTTATCCTCTAAAAGGAAATTCAAGGTAATCGTCTTATTCCGACTGGCTTCATAAAAAGGAAAAACGTAATCCTTATATTTATAATACGCGCTGCGGCTCAAACGCATCTTCTCAACCGCTTCGTTGATGGTTCTTGCTTCCCCGCGTTTCAATACTTCTTTCACTTTAATAGTCTTTTTTATCGCTTCGGGAAGAATTTCTTCCTGAACCAGATAAAAACCGCCTGTCGCTTTCTTCATAGCAAGATACCCCCGTTTGTATCCAATGGAACATTTTCTTCATGCGGGGGATATTATACCATTCTTTATACGCCGATTGCAATAGATAATAAATGCTCGTTATATGACTGCCCTGAAAAACGAAAAAAGAACGTGCCAATGACACGCCCTTTTTTTACAAGAAACCGACTACTTCAACCAATGACAGTCCACGGATTGGCTGCACACAAACGACGTATGCAACTAATTTTAACAGATGTTATTCTTAATTCCCCAATTGCTGATTTTATCATACAGCGGCGTAGGAACATGGTATTCTTTCCCGAGACGCGGCACCCGGTGAACAAGTCCGTCAAACTCGGACGGCCCGCCATGTGCGACATCTCTTTGCATGGAAGTCGTCAAGTCTTTTGTAAACGAGTCCATAAGCTTCAAATTTATGTCCACTAACGACTTCTCAAATTGGATTCCCATCCCGTTTCCCAATGCCTCAATTTCCTTAATCAATCCGACAAACAAGCTTCGCGGTTCCCCTTCTTTCAAGAAATCCCCGCTAACCGCATCGAAATAAAGGCCTGCCGCTCCCAAGGGCGATACATAGCTGAATTTTTGCAAGGCTTCTCGTTGTATCTGCTCCGTGAAGTGTCCCTCAATTCCGGCCTTATTAAGGACCGGCTCAAGTTTTTCTGCCAGCAATTCCAAACGTCGATTCATATCCGGCCTGAACCCATAGAACACGCGCAATATAGATGCAGGCTGCGCAACGATTCCCGGCGATTCAACCATGCCGTAAATGTAAACGCAACCGTCCAGAACCGTCACGCCCGGAAGTTCCTTTTGCATTACCGCGCCCGTCCCAAAAACATTCAGCAGAGGAATCACTAATGTATTATCTCCGGCATATCGTTTTGCAAATTCGATAGCAGCCGGGAGGCTGTAATACTTAAAGCAGACGAAAATCACGTCCGGCGTATCGTCGTATTCATCAATTGCGCAGCCTTTTGCCGTCGGCACAGCAAGATCGCCTCGATGCGAGGTACGCAGCAGCAATCCCTTTTCTTTGATTGCCGCAAGATGTTTCCCCCGAGCAATGAAAGTAACGTCATTTCCCGCGAGTGCCAAATATCCGCCGACAATCCCGCCGACGCCGCCTGCGCCTAAAACCGCAAATTTCATAGGCGTTCCCTCCTGACATGTCAATATAGTTTTTCCAGCGTCTCTTCCGAGATCTTGAACGTATGCGTTCCTTCCTCTGGGAAGCTGCGCGCCGTCACCTCGTCCTTGTAGGCCTTCATCGCCTTGATCATCTCGTCGTGGAGATTTGCAAAGCACTTGACGAATTTCGGTCGAAAACCGCTGGAGAATCCAAGCATATCGTTGACGACGAGGACCTGCCCATCGCAGCCGTTTCCTGCGCCGATGCCAATCGTCGTCGCTCTCACGCTCGCCGTTACTTTCTCGGCAAGACGAGCAGGTACGCATTCCAGCACGATTGCACAGCACCCCGCCTCATCAAGCGCTTTTGCGTCGTCGATAAGTTTCTGCGCAGTGGCGGCGTCTTTACCCTGCACTTTATATCCGCCGAGCTGGTTGACCGACTGGGGCGTAAGACCAAGATGACCGACAACCGGGATTCCCGCCGCAATCATTTTCTCGATACCCGGCAGGATTTCTGCGCCGCCTTCCAGCTTGACAGCCTGACACCCCGTCTCTTTCAAAATACGGCCTGCATTTTCCACCGCTTTTTCCGCGGATACCTGATAACTCATAAACGGCATATCCACGACGACGAACGTGTTTTTCGCACCGCGGCAGACGGCCTTGCCGTGATGTATCATATCTTCCACCGTCACCGGCAGCGTCGAACCATATCCGAGCATGACGTTGCCCAGCGAATCGCCGACAAGGATCGTGTCAATCCCGGCTTCCTCCACAAGCTGCGCCGTCGAGTAGTCGTAAGCCGTAAGCATTGTAACCGGAGTTTTGTTTGCCTTCCTTTCCTTAAATGTTGCGACAGTAAATGTTTGATTGGACATATACGGACACCTCCAAATATATTGCAGCAAACAAAAAAGCTTCTTTGCCCATGACAAAGAAGCCCGCATACGACCCCGGCCACAGTCCGCGCACATAGATCGTCCCGTCCGAAACGGTACGGGCGAAAAACGCGGGCGTATCGAAAGAACCGGCATTGGCAGTATAACTCAAGCTTCTTGATGTCATCTGTTTGCCTGCCCAAAGAATACCATAGCCGCGAAAAGAACGCAATAAAAATCCACTGCCTTTTCCATAAAAGCAGTGGACGATCTTTTAAATTCAATTATCAATCCGATGACGATTGATGGAAACAAGTCCGCGGTAAATCAACCCCAAATCCACATCGTGACCGCGAGACTCCATGTATTTCTCCAGCTTCCGTTTAACCCGCTGCAATGCGTTGTCGATGGATTTTACTCTGCGATGCAAATCGGACGCAATTTCCTGATACGACTTTCCGTCCAAATAGGACATCAGCACGCGCCATTCAAGGTCGCTGAGAATTTCTTCCATTTTTGCTTCAATATCAATGAATTCTTCGCGGCTTATGACCAGTTCTTCCGGGTCGGCAATACATGCGCCTGATAATACGTCAAGCAATGTCCGCTCAGAATCTTCATCGTAAATCGGTTTATTAAGGGAAACATAGGAATTCAGAGGAATATGCTTTTGCCGCGTGGCCGTCTTGATGGCAGTTATAATCTGCCGGGTAACGCAAAGCTCGGCAAACGCACGAAAGGAAGAAAGTTTGTCGTTTCGGAAATCCCGAATCGCTTTGTATAAACCGATCATGCCTTCCTGAATAATGTCTTCCCTGTCTGCGCCGATTAAAAAATATGAACGGGCTTTCGCACGAACAAAATTTCTGTATTTATTGATTAAATAATCTAAAGCGGCGCGACCTTCGTCACTTTTAATCCTCAAAATGACGTCTTCATCGGTTAGGTTCTCGAATTCATTAGAAACCGCTTCATTGACAGAGGTCGCTGCGTTTGTTTCCATTCGATTTTCCTCCCCAAATAATAAAGCGTTCCATGGAACGCCTTATATCAAACCGATAAAATTATAACGTAGATGCCTGTTTACGTCAAGCCTCGAGCGGCTTCACATACCAATTTCAATACAATATAGGGAATTATTCCCCATGTTCTTCACAAAAATATCTCATAGCAGCTTTCTTCCATTCCCGAACGGAATAAAACGTCTTCCTCTCTCCCAACTGATTTTCAGCCGCTATACGATCAGCGATTTCTTCACATGCATTTCTATCATGTGCATGAATCATAACATAAAAATTATATGGCCAATCCGTCGCCGGTTCTCTCGAATAACAATGGGAAACTGCTGTTTCCCGGCTTATAGCGGCTCCCACCGTATCCAATCGGTTTTCTGCGACCTGCCAAACGCAAAGGGCATTCGCCGAGAACCCCGCTTTCCTGTGTTGAAGCACGGCGCCGACACGACGCAGTATGCCTTGTTCCTTAAGAATTATCAGCCGTGAAAGGAATTCCTCTTCCGTCATGCCAGCTTTTTCGGCAAGTACGGCATAAGGATGTGATACGATTGGGATTCCGTCCGCCAATGCGCTGATTATGCGTCGATCTCTATCTTCCAGCATCGCATCCTCCTATTATAAATGAAATTGAACACGCACTTTATATTTCTTTCGAGAAGGCAGCACGATCATACGCTCAACACCGCGCAAACCGCGAATTTCATCAAGGAACCTGCACCGCTGCTCTTCCGAGGAAGTCTGAATGGTAAACCAAAGATTATATTCTCCCTCTCGTTCATAATTATGTGTAACACACTCGTAATGATTGACACGCTTTACAACATCCGCCAAGTAGGGTCCCGATACACGAAGAGCAACAAGTGCGCCTTTATACCCTATCGCTTCCGAATCAAAATAAACGCCCAGCCTGCGTAAATATCCGTTTTCCTTTAACATTGCCAGTCGTTCCATCAAAGCAGACTCATCGATATGCAACCGTTCCGCTATCACAGCAAACGGACAAGGTACAAGCGGAATATCGTCCTGAATTGCATTCAAGATTTCTTTGTCAAAATCCGAAAGCATCACACTTCCCCCTTGATGAAAAAGCATCGGACTGCCGCCTTGGCAAGCGACCTGCCCGATGCTTCCTTCTGCTTGTTTTATTTTACAAAGAATTCGCAATCACGTCAAGCAATTCTGAACGTCCTTCATTTTTTACGGAAGAATATGGCAAAATTTCCAGTTCCGGTACGCCTAATAGTTTCCGAATTCTATCCGTTTGGCTTTTTCCTGCGCCGCGGCTTAATTTATCCGTTTTTGTAGCGACAACGAGTACAGGGATTCCGTTCTTGACAAGCCATCGAAACATATCTAAGTCCGACTGCATGGGATCATGACGTATATCCATAAGTTGGGCGACAAAACGGATCTCTTCCGAGTGCAGCAAGTATTCTTCAATAAACTTTTTCCAGGATAGCCGCTGCGTTTTTCCCGCTTTCGCATACCCATACCCCGGAAGATCAACAAGATAGAACGACCTTCGGTCATCTTCCCCTTCAATCTTCATGCCGACGTCATAAAAATTGATTGTCTGCGTTTTTCCGGGTTGTCCTGAAACGTGCGCCAAATTATTGACGCGCGTCAAGGAATTGATCAGCGAGGATTTGCCGACATTAGATCGACCGATGAAAACGATTTCCGGCCGTTTTTCCTTCGGATACTGTTCCTGCTTCACAGCAGACTGCAAATATCTTCCTTGGGTAATGATAACTCGCTCTTTCACGATTTCACCCACACATGCGGCAGCACCTCGTCCATAGATGTCACCGGCACAAATGTTAATTGGCTCCTGATTTGTTCTGGGATCTCCTCAATATCACGAACATTGTCCTTAGGCAAAATAATAGTGCGAATCCCTTCACGATAAGCCGCAAGCACCTTTTCCTTTACGCCTCCAATCGGAAGTATCCGTCCCCGCAGTGTAATTTCACCTGTCATGGCAACATCGCTTCTAACCTTTTGTTTGGTCAGTGCAGATATCATGGCAGTAGTCATCGTAATGCCTGCAGACGGACCGTCTTTCGGCACTGCGCCCTCCGGCAAATGAATGTGAATATCATGTTTTTCATAAAAATTCATCGGCAAATGCAACGCTTTTGCCCGACTACGAATATAGGACAGTCCCGCTTGCGCGGATTCTTTCATGACCTCGCCTAATTGCCCGGTGAGGATCAAATCCCCTTTTCCTTTTAAAATCGTGACCTCTGTCGGCAAGATGTCCCCGCCTAATTCCGTCCAGGCCATTCCGGTGACAACACCAATCTGCGGCGCTTTCTCTGCCTTGGTATGCAAAAATTTTGGCTGGCCAAGAAAACTTTCCAAGGCTTTTATAGTGACGGTCACTTTCCCATCATGATCTTCCACAATTCGCCGTGCGACTTTTCGGCAGATCTCGCCCAATTTTCGTTCCAATTCCCGCACGCCGGACTCACGCGTATATTCCGAAATTATGCGTCGAATCACGCCTCCGCCTATCGAAACGTCCTTAGCCGTCAATCCATTCGCAGTTCGTTGGCGCGGCCATAAATAGCGTTTGGCGATTTCTATTTTTTCCTCTTCCGTATAACTGGAAAGCGAGATTATCTCCATGCGGTCACGCAATGCGCGAGGCATTCCGCTGACGTCATTGGCCGTGACAATCCAAAAAACTTGAGAAAGATCAAACGGTAAATCGACATAATGATCGGTAAACGTACAATTCTGTTCCGGGTCCAACACTTCCAAAAGTGCCGCTGCCGGATCTCCCTGATAATCGTGAGATAATTTATCCACTTCATCTAATAAGAATACGGGATTTTTTGTCCCTGCGCGACGAATTCCTTCCATGATCCGTCCCGCCATAGCTCCGACATAAGTACGTCGATGCCCGCGAATTTCAGCCTCATCGCGGATTCCACCTAAAGAAGCACGCACAAATTTGCGACCGACAGCATGTGCGATTGACGAAGCCAAAGAAGTTTTTCCCACTCCCGGGGGACCAACCAAACATAAAATCGGCGCTTTTTGCTCCGTTTTACGTTTTTTGCCGTTATTTTTCTGAGAAACCAATTGATATACAGCTAAATAATCTAAGATCCGTTCTTTGACTTTCTTCAATCCGTAATGGTCATGTTCTAAAATATGCTCGGCTTTCTTGATTTGCACAGTTTCCTTCGTGGCGTCTTCCCATGGTAAAGACAGCAAACAATCAAGATACGTGCGAACAACGCCCGTTTCCGACGAATATCCGGACATTCCCTCCAACCGTCGGATTTCTTTTTCAATGACTTTTCGAACGCTGTCCGGGCATTTCTTTTTCTTTAAAGCCGTTTTATACTCTTCGATAGCCGCCTGTCGGCCATCTTGATCGCCCAGTTCTTTTTGAATTACCTTGATTTTTTCCCGCAAATAGTAATCCCGCTGCAGCTTTTCCATCTGCTGCCGAACTTCTGAGCCTAATTTTCTCTCAATCGCAAGGACTTCCAATTCATGCACTAAAATTGCATACAGCTTGCGCAAACGATTGCCAACGTCATCAAGATCGAGCAATGCCTGCTTATCCTCGATTGAAAGATTTAAATGACTGGAAATAAGATCTGCCAGCCGCCCGGAATCATCGATGATAGAAACGGAAACCAACGCTTCCGCCGGAATTTTTCTCGTTACCTTAACCCATTCCTCAAACTGATGAACAACGCCTCGTGTAAGCGCTTCCAATTCCATCGAAGGAACAGCCGTATCACGAAGACAAATTACTTCCGCTTCGTCATATTTCTCCAAAGCTTTGACTGAACGAATACGTGCTCGTTCGATTCCCTCGACAAGCACTCGGAAAGCTCCTCCCGGAAGCTTGAAAATCTGACGCACTTCAGCTACGGTTCCCATGGAATAAAGATCTTCCGGTTTTGGCTCTTCAATTTCCGCATTATTTTGAGCAACCAGCAAAATACGACGCTCCGCCAACATGGCCTGCTCAATAGCCCCTATAGAACGAGGCCTTCCCGCATCTAAATGAATAATCATCGAAGGAAACACAACCATCCCTCGTAAAGGCAAAAGCGGAAATTTTTCCGTCCCTTTCATATTGGGCTCCTCTCTTTAGAAAAAGGCACTGTCAAAGACAGTGCCCTGAGTACCTTTTCATGCTTTAAGCCGATGCAACATGTTGCCGTGTCATCTGCGCCGACTTGCCCGAACCCATCGTCAGAACCGGGTCTAAATGATTGCTGACAACTTCTTTAGTTACACGACAAAGCGAAACATTGTCTATGGAAGGCAACTCGAACATCACATTCCGCATGATATCTTCAATAATGGAACGAAGACCTCTTGCGCCCGTTTTATGTTTCAAAACCTCCTGCGCAATCAAATGCAATGCGTCTTCATCAAACACCAATTTTACGCCGTCCAGAGACAACAATTTTTGATATTGCTTGACCAATGCATTCTTAGGCTCCGTCAGGATACGAACTAAAGCCGGCTCATCCAAGGCCTCCAATGTCACTACGATTGGCAGCCGACCGATAAACTCAGGAATCAATCCGTCTTTCAAAAGGTCTTCCGGCAGAACCTGTTTAAGCGTTTCCCCGATATTGCGAGTCTCCCGGTTCCCCATCTCCGCACCAAACCCGATGCCTCTTTTTCCCAACCGCGCTTCGATGATTTTTTCAATGCCGTCGAAAGCGCCGCCGCAAATAAAAAGAATATTCGTTGTGTCGATTTGAATCAAATCCTGATGCGGATGTTTCCTCCCGCCTTGAGGCGGAACAGAAGCCACCGTGCCTTCAAGAATCTTGAGTAAAGCTTGTTGCACGCCTTCTCCGGACACATCACGCGTAATCGACATATTTTCCGACTTGCGCGCAATCTTGTCAATCTCGTCAATATAGACGATGCCTTTTTCCGCACGTTCCACATCATAATCGGCCGCCTGGATAAGCTTCAGCAGAATGTTTTCAACATCCTCACCGACATACCCGGCTTCAGTCAAAGAAGTGGCATCCGCCATCGCAAAAGGCACTTTCAAAATACGCGCCAAGGTTTGTGCTAAAAGCGTTTTACCGCTGCCTGTCGGACCAAGCATCAGAATATTCGACTTGGTAAGTTCTACATCATCGCCAGTACGTCCGGCAGGAACGCTAATTCTCTTGTAATGGTTATATACCGCTACAGAAAGGGCCTTCTTCGCTTCCTGCTGCCCGATGACATACTGTTCAAGAATCGCCGCGATTTCTTTTGGTTTAGGAATATTCTGCAGCTCAACCTCTTGTTCGCCGCTGAATTCTTCTTCAATAATTTCATTACAAAGCTCGATACATTCGTCGCAGATATAAACGCCCGGGCCTGCTACGAGCTTCCTGACTTGCTCCTGCGCCTTGCCGCAGAAGGAACATTTCATTTGTCCCTTGTCTTCTCCAAATTTCATCCTTCCGCAGCTCCCCTCTTATTTCTTTTCTTCCTTGGGCGGGCGCATGGAAATGACCTCATCGATCAACCCATATTCCTTTGCCTCTTGGGCATTCATGAAATTATCTCTTTCCGTATCCTGGACGATTTTATCACGTTTTTGTCCCGTATGTTTTACAAGAATGTCGTTTCCAATTTCCCGCAGCCGTAAGATTTCTTTTGCTTGAATCTGAATATCCGTAGATTGTCCCTGCGCGCCGCCTAAAGGCTGATGAATCATGATACGGGCGAGAGGAAGCGCATATCTTTTGCCTGCCGCGCCGGCAGCCAGCAAAAGAGCTCCCATACTTGCCGCCTGTCCGATACAAATCGTCGATACGTCGGGCCGAATATACTGCATCGTGTCATAAATGGCAAGTCCAGCCGTTACGACGCCTCCCGGACTGTTAATATAAAGGTGGATATCCTTGTCGGGATCCTCAGACTCCAAGAACAGGAGCTGCGCTACGACCACATTTGCCACGCTGTCGTCGATAGAACCTCCGACAAATACGATACGGTCCTTCAACAGACGCGAATAAATGTCGTAAGCACGCTCGCCGCGATTCGAGCGCTCCACGACCATCGGCACATAATAATTCATGCGCGGTTCTTCAAATTTCATTTTAAATTCTCCATAAATATGCGATTATTCGGCGATGTTATCGACGATAAATTTCGCCGTCTTGCGGCGCATGACCGTCACCGCAAGGTCGTTCAACCGCCCCTGCTGACGAACAATCTTCTGCACCTGTGCCGGCGTCGCGTTGTACATTTGAGCCATCATCGCAATCTCCGTACGGATATCGTCGCCGGTGACCTCAATATTCTCCGCCTTGGCTACCGCCTCCAGCATCAAATCCGTGCGTACATTCTTCTCCGCCGTTTCACGATACTGCGCACGAAGCTTCGTCAGATCGCCGCCCGAATACTGGAGATACTGTTCAAATTTCATTCCCTGCTGCTCAAGACGCATCGCAAATTCACGCAGCATCTGGTCGATACGGTCCTCGATCATCACGTCGGGAATATCCATCGAAGCATTTTCCGCCGCCTTGTCGATGGCCGCCACTCGACGGTCATTCTCAGCCCTCGATTCTGCCGCCTTCTCCAATTTCTCGCGAACATCCTTCTTGAGCTCGTCCACCGTCTTGAAGACGCTGGCCTGCTGCACGAACTCGTCGTTCAATTCCGGCAGAATCTTATTTTTCAGTTTATTCAGCTTGCACTTGAAAACGGCCTCTTTGCCTGCAACCTTTTCCGAATGATAATCCTTGGGGAACGTAACCTTCACTTCACGCTCCTCGCCGACCTTCATTCCGACCAGCTGATCCTCGAAGCCGGGAATGAAGCTGCCGGAGCCGAGCTGAAGCGGATAATCCTTGCCTTCGCCGCCTTCAAACGCTTCGTCGTCCACAAAGCCTTTGAAATCGATCGTCGTCAGGTCGCCCATTTGCGCCTCCGCGCCCTCCGGCGCGTCCACCATTTGCGCCTTACGGTCGCGCATCTTGTCGATATGCTGCATGACCGTATCGTCCGTGATCTCCTCAACCTTCTTCTCAACCTTCAGGCCCTTATAATCGCCAAGCTTAACCTCAGGCTTCGGCGTCACCGTGGCTTTCAGGATGAACGGCTTTCCTTCTTCCGCCTGCACGCGCTCGAAGCTCGGATAAGACGCCAGCTCCAGTTTCTCCTCGGCCATCGCCTCATCGAAAACCTTCGGGCCGAATTTTTCATACGCCTCATCAATCAACGCTTCCTTGCCGATACGCTGCTCGATGATATGGCGCGGAGCTTTGCCGCGACGGAATCCTGGAATATTTACTTCCTTCGCAATGTTTTTCGCGGCCTGCGCTATCGCCTTGTCCCATTCCTCGGCCGCCGCTTCAATCGTCAGAACGACCTGCTGATTTTCTCCGTTTTCTCTGGAAACCTTCATAACCTGAAATGCCCTCCCATTTATCAGGAACGCTGTTCGCGTCCCTTTTCTTCGCATATTGTCTGCGGTACGATCCACTTTCGCTGAACATACCACAAGGCATAATACCATAAATAGCCGTGAAAAACAAGTATGGCTCTTCCTCTATTCACACAGTCCGACTGACTTTTTCACGCCATACAAAAAAGCGGGACGCAGTCCCGCTTTTTGCAAATATACCATCTTATAGACTTGTACGGAAATAGAAAATACAGATAAACAGCACCGTCAAAATAATCATAATCGTATCGGCTATGCTCGTCCGATAATTATCAGGACTGTACCGTTTTTTCTCGTGGAACGGCTTCGCATCGAGGAACTGCATCGGATTATCGGTAACGACCATGATCTGACGCACCCCGACGCCCCAAGCATGACCGAAACTCCGGCAAAGGCCGAAGCACAGATAAGCGATTCCCAATACGCAGGATTTAAACGGACGGCGATAGAACCAATCCGTATCGAGGGAGATTGCCGTATGCGGCTCCATTCTCGGCAGGAACATCAAGAACGGAATCACGGCAACAAACCCCATGATGAGCTGATTCGAAAAATGCATGACGGTGTAAGGCACATAGCCAACCGGGCCAAACGGCAGGAATTGGTAAAGGCTGAACTCGGGGAAACAGCCGATGACCGTGCAAAGCACTGCGCCCAGCACCATTGCGATTTTCATATTGCTCTCGATCGGACGCTGCTCCGGCGCCATGCCCTTATCCGGCGCGAGGAAAATGAAATACAGCATCTTGAAGCAGATCGAGAGGAAAGTACCGACGCTGGCCAGCTCCAAAAGCAGGGCTACCGTGCCCATGTGCGCTTCTTCCGCCGCCTCGATCGTCATCATCTTGCTTACAAAACCGTTGAAGAAAGGAACGCCTGCGATAGAGAACGCGCCAACGATGAAACAGACGAACACGAGCGGATACCGCTTCGCCATACCGCCGAGCTGATTGATTTTTCGGATGCCCGTGGCGTAGGTAATCGCATTGCAGCACATAAAGAGCAGGGATTTAAACAGAATATCACAGAAAGCGTGCGCAGTAGCGCCGTTCATGCTCATTGCCGTACCGATGCCCGCACCTGCGACCATGTAACCGACCTGGCTGACAATATGATAGGAAAGCAACTTAATCATATCGTTTTCCATGACGGCGTATGTAGCGCCGTAAAGTGCCATCAAGACGCCGACGCCGATCAGAAGCTCCGTTCCCCCGAAAATGCGGAGAAGCGAGTAAACGGCAACCTTTGTCGTATAGCTGGACATGAAGACGCTGCCCGTGATCGTCGCCGCCGGATAGCCGTCGACGAGCCAGCCGTGCATCGGGACGGCCGCCACATTGATGCATACACCCGCGAGAATTGCCCAAAAAGCCGCGTCATGCGGTCCCGCCAAGAGGTTGTGCACGAGGATATCGCCCTGCACAAGTTTCATGATGACGCCGAAAAGCACAAGATTGCCGCTTAACGTATGCACCAAAAGGTAACGGATGCCTGCACTCCGACTCGTAGGCCGAGGATCGTTCCAAATCAAGAAAGTCGAAGCAACCGCTTCCAATTCCCAAAAAAACAGGAACGTAATCCAATCATGCGCCAGTACGACGCCGATGGAAGAGCCGACATAAGCCATCGAGCAAAGCGCTTCCAACGGGCTCTTGTGATGACAGCTGTATATGCCGCCGATAATGCCGAAAATGCAGAAAATCACGGCAAATATCCAGCTCAGAGAATCGACGTAAAGGTAATGGATTGTAAAATCCTCGAGGAACTTGAACTTCAAATCCGTTCCCGGCGCGATATGAAGCATACCGAGAAGCGCCAATACCGGACAGCAGGCAAGAATCATCCTGCGCTCCTTCGGCGCACAAAGCGCCGCAAAAAAGCCCACCAGAATGAATATGATACCAGGATGGAAATTCTCAAACATCGGAATCATCGCATCCTTTCTCATAATAATCTTCGTCACGCTGTAAAAGAGGCGTCATAATCAGCTTCGCGAGGATAATCAAGATCCAGCAGCCGACAAAAGCAAACGCGATCATGCCGCCGGGCTTTTGCAGGAGATGTTTCGATTCGCTGTATCCGCCCAACGCGAATGTTGCCGCGAAAACCACCACAGCGATAACCGCCGCCAAGAAAATCACTTTGAACCGCTTTGCACGGTCGCCGACAAGGTCAATCAACCCAGCCACCTCCCCATCCGGCCGTAATTCCCGCCGACGCCATTTCACAGAGCTTGTAGAAATCCGGTGGGAAAATCTCCGGGTCCACGCCGAGAATCAAGGCGAGAATCGCGGTAAAGCAAATCGGAATCAACATGCAATAGCTGATGGAACCGTATTTTCTCGGATCCTTTACCGGCTCGGGCTTGAAAAACGCCATGCGCACCACCGGCATCAGATACGCCATCGCAAGAAGCGCCGAGGCTACCCAAACAGCTACGAAAAGCGGCTTTCCGGCCTGCATCGCGCCCATTGCCAGATTCCATTTACTGATGAATCCAACGATGAAAGGCGTTCCTGCGATACCTAAGGACGCAATGGCAAAACATCCCATGGTAACCGGCATTCGATGGCCAATCCCGTCCATTTCGCTGATATCGTGCAAATGTGTCCTGACGATGATACAGCCCGCGCACATGAAGAGGGTAATCTTCATGACCGCATGCGCCACAAGATGCAGGTAAGCGCCCTTGAACGCCAGCGGCGTAAGCAGTGCGCCGCCGAGCACGATATAGCTGAGCTGCCCGATAGTCGAGAACGCGAGGCGCCGCTTCAGGTTGTCCTGACGAAGCGCGATAAACGAGCTTGCAAGAATCGTGAGCGCCGCCGCCCAAGCAAGGCAATCCGCGATTCCGAGCTCTGCGAGGAGCTTCGGCCCGAACACGAAGCCGAGTATGCGAAGCACCGCAAACGCGCCGGTCTTGACGACAGCCACCGCATGGAGAAGCGCACTGACCGGCGTCGGCGCCACCATCGCGGCGGGGAGCCAACCGTGAAGCGGCATGACAGCAGCCTTGACGCTGCCCGCCATGATCATCAGCACAAAAAGGAGCTGCAGCACCCACGCGGGAGCCATATCAATGCGAAGGAATCCGCCGGGAGTAAAATCCATCGTACCAGCGATGCAGTACACGCCAACCGTGCCCGCGAGGAAAAGCTGACCGGAAACGAGCGTATACGCCAAGTATTTCCGCGAAGCCAAAAGCGCTTCCTCGTCGCGTTCATGAAGTACCAGCGGATAGCTGGAAATCGTCAGGATTTCATAGAACACGAAGAAAGTCAACAGATTCGAGGCCATCGCGATTCCCATCGTCGCACCGATGCAGAGCGCGAACGCCGCAAAATAACCGGTCTGCATTCCTTCATGGTTGTTCCGCATATAACCGATACTGTAAAAATTAATCGGTATCCACAGCATGGAAGCCAATGCCGCAAAAATCATACCTGCCGGATCGACCCGCATCGTGAGCCCAACTGTATCCGTCAGATGAAAGAGCGTGTACTCGTATGTCACACCGTCCAGCACGCCGCCGACCATGCTGATAATGACGCCGAACATCGTGATGGAGCCGACGGCACTCCATGTTTCACGGATATTCGGATACTTATTGCTCATAGAGACAAGAAGCGCCGCCAAAAAAGCGATTCCGATTGCAATAAATGGACGTGCGTCTATAACTGTCATTTTATCAGCACCTCCGGCAATCCAACATTGACGATATCCGTCACCAACACGCTACTGTATATGCCGAGGAAGAGAATCGCAAGCCCGGTGACCGCGATAGGAACCAGCATGCTGACGGGAAGCCCCAGCCCGGTTTCCGCTTCGTGGATCTCTGGCAGCGACGCCTCACGCTGGACGAACATCTGCTCAATGATACGGAAATAATACACGGCGTTCAGGAGCGAGCTGACAACCAGCACCGCGATATAAATATTCTGTCCGCCCTCGTAAGCGCCAAGCATCAAATACCACTTGCTGAAAAAGCCGCAGGTGGGCGGAATGCCGACCATAGAGAGCACCGCGAGCACTACCGCCACACTCGACACAGGCATTTTGCGGTTCAGCCCGCCGAGTCGGTACAGATTGACCTCGCCGTAACGATAGGTAATGCCGCCGACCACAAGGAACAAACAGCATTTCATGAACGCGTGGTTAATAAGGTGAAGCACCGCGCCGATGAAGCCGTGGACGTTTCCAAGCGCCATGCCCACCGCGATATAGCCGAGCTGCGCCACCGACGAATAGGCCAGCATACGGCGGAAATCATACTGCGCCAGCGCCATGACCGAACCGATCAGGATACCGCAGATTCCCATGATGCCAAGCACATTCATCAACGATTCCATCACGGAATTGTGAACGCCGAACACATAGAAGAAATAACGGAGCATCGCGTAAGCCGGCACCTTGCTCATGCAGCCAGAGATGAAGCCCGCCGCTCCCGGATGCGAATAGGTATAGGAATCCGGCTGCCAGCCGTGAAGCGGAAACAACGCCATCTTGATGCCAAACGCAATCAGGAAGCACGCAACCGCGAACGCGAACAACGGCGTGTGTACAAACGGCTGGATACGCTGCCCGATATCCGCCATATTCAGTGAACCGGTCATCGCGTAAATGTAACCGATACCAATCAGATAAAGCGACGCGCCGATAGTTCCGACCAGAAGATAACGGAAGGCCGCCACCATCGATTTCTTGCCGCCCAAAGCGATAAGACCGTAGCCGGAGAGCGACATGATTTCGAGATAAACGTACATATTAAATACGTCGCCCGTCACCGTCATACCGCAAAGGCCGACCGTCAAAAGCCCGTACAGCGTATAATATCCGCCGTAGTGCAGCCAGTCCTCGTTCTGCAGGAACGGGCGGCTGTAAAAGCTGACCACCAGTGAAATGAATGTGATCATGCAGAGGACCGCCGTATTGAGCGGATCGATAGCAAACTCAATGCCGATCGGCGGCGCCCAGTTGCCCATCCAATAATGGACCGACTTTCCTCCCTCGGCGAGCACCTCGCGAAGCGAAGCCACCGAGCTGATAAACGCGCCCAAGATGGAAAGCTGCACCACCCACGCGCCAAGGTGCTTGTGCAGACGCGAAAGAGCCAAACACAAGAGCGACGCCGAAAGTGGAAGCAGAACTATGAATACAGGGCTATGCGCTCCTAAATTCATTTACTTGCCCTCCTCAGCACCTCATTTTCTTCCAATGAGCCGTAAAATTCCTTGATTCGCATCAATAGAGCAATCGCGACACCCGTCGTACCCATACTGACCACGATTGCCGTCAGCATCAACGCATGAGGAAGCGGATTGATATAACTGGCGGGATCGACATTCCCCGGCACGAGGATTGGAATCATTCCACCCTCTTTTTGTGCGAAGCAAAGATAGAAGAAAATGACCGCAACCTGCATGACATTCATCGCCATCAGCTTCTTTAGGTAATGCTTCGCGAGCACCATGCCGTATACGCCTAAGAAGAAAAGAATCATGACCAACGTGTAGATGCCTCTCTGCGCGAGAAACTCATTCAGCGCGTCCATCAATCATCGCTCCTTTCCACAACGGCTTCCATGATATTCAAGATCGTCATCATGACGCAGATCGTGACGCCGATCTCAATCATCAAGATACCTAAAGCGTGCATTTCATGCGCGGGCTCCATATGCACCGGCATAAAGCTGTAATCGAGGAATTTGCCGCCGCCCAGCAGCGTCAGCCAGCCGGCCAGCGTGTAAATGAACGTCCCGCAGCCTGCCAATACGAGAGAATTCTTCATTTGGATATTGAAGATTGTAGCTCTCTCACCGAGAATCAGCCGCGCCAGTACGATGCCGAATCCCATCACGACACCGGCCTGGAAGCCGCCACCCGGAGAGGTCTCGCCCAGCACGAGAACATACACCGCATAGACAAGCGTGAACGGGACGAGCATTCTGAACGCGATATTCAGCAAAATGCCGCCGAATGGATCCTTCATCATTCGTAATCATCTTCTTTCTCCGGCCTGCGTCCCATCGTCGATTTCGACAGGATCAGCGCCGCCGTCAGTCCCGACAAGTACATGACCGTCGTCTCCCACATCGTATCGAAGCCTCTGTAGTCGGCCAGCGTGCCCGTTACGATGTTCGGCGAGCCGGTATCAATCTCGCTTTGCGAAATGTAGACCGGAGTGATATGCTGGTTCGGCGCGCTCTGAGGATCGCCGATTTCCGGCAGGAATATCACGCTGCTGCAAAAAAGCCCGGTCAACAGTGCGAGAACCGTAATGACAAAACCGCGCATTTACTTACACCACCTATCCAGCTTTTTCAATGCGATTACATAGAAGATCGTCGAGACCGTTCCGACGACAACTTCTGTAAACGCCACGTCAGGGGAGCCCATCATCAGATACATCAGCACCGCACAGAAGCTGAACGCGCTGTATGTCATGATCGCACTCAGAAGATCGCGCTCGTATATGATGCAGATGGTGATCAGAATCAGGAACACCAGCAAAATCGCCTCAACTGTGTAAATCTGCATCCGCTTCTCCTCCTTTTATCCCCTCGTCCGGCAAAACCTCATCCGGTATTCGGTTCTTTGTCCAGACGGGATGTCCCGTCTTGTACGCCGATTTCGTCAAAATATGCGAACCGATCGGGTTGCCGATAAAAATGAACATGAGGATGATTAAGAGCTTTGCCGACGTGATGGATATGCCGTTATACACGGCAAGGCCGAGAAACACCAACAACGTTCCAAGCGTCTCGCTGTTGCCCGAGGCGTGAACCCTGCTGTAAAAATCCGGCAAGCGCAGCATCCCGATCATTGAGCCGATGAGGAAAATCAGTCCCAGTCCCATCAGCAGGGCCGCGATTATCTCCTGTATGCATTCGCAAGAGATCATAGCTTCTTCCCTCCCAAATACTTCGCCAACACCACCGAGCCGAGGCATCCCATCATCGCGTAAGCCATCGCGAGATCCACGTACATACCCGGCTGATTGTCAAGGAAACCGAACAATACGATCAAAAGAATCGTGTCCGCCGTGATTACGCCAAGCCCGTTCATACGGTCAAAAATCGTCGGCCCTTGGAATACCCGCTGCAGCATCAAGCCGATTGTCGTCAGAAGGACGCCCATCAGCACGAGAAAAAGTATTCGCACGTCAATCCTTCCCTTCCAACATCGTAAATTCATACGGCTCGCCATAGAGCCAGGCGACTTTCTTCTGCATATCGCCGCTGCGAAGCCCTTCCGCCGCACCGGCCGTCAGCGCGTGAACCTCGTACACGCCGTCATCGGTCACGTTCATCGTCACCGTTCCCGGCGTCAGCGTAATCGAATTCGCCAGCACGACCCTCGCCATCGGATTATCCGTCTGATAACGGAACCGAACAACGCAGGGATCGATCTCTATCTCAGGACGCACCGTCGCACGGATTACGTCGATGTTCGCCAGCACAAGCTGCCAAAACAACCAGATGACGTATGCCACGAGCTTTACCGGATTAACGCCAAACACAAAATACCGCTTCGTATCGTCCCCATTGGGAACTAAAAGAAGCGGATAGCTGACCCACGTCGCGATGACAGCGGTCAAGACACCATAGGTCAAAAATTTCGGCTGCGTATTCCCCGAAAGAAGCATCCAAAAAGCGAACAGCAAGACCGCCATCGATACCAGATGCACCGCCGAGGATCCGACAACCCGTTTGTCGCGCATGCTCTCCAAACTCGCCACTTCCCCCTGTTTTAGATTTTATATCCTTCAATTAACAATTATGTATTCGACACACCGCGCTAATATCCTCTTTTTCCGACAATTTTTTACAGAAATTTTACATAAAACCTCAAACGAGTGCAGCGGCAACAAAAAAAGAACGACGCGGCGCTTATTGCCATGTCGTTCTCTTTCTCTCTTTTTACGCTTCGTGCTTCATTCGATTGATTGCGCTGACGAGGGCGAGTATCGACGCCGTGATGATATCGGTATCCATGCCCGCGCCCCAATAGGTGCGGCCATCCTCGCCCGTAATGCCGATATAGGCCATCGCCCGGGATGCCTGGCCGATTTCCAGTGCGTGCTCGCTGTAAGTCAGATCTTTATAGCTGACGCCAAGATTTTCCTGCAGCGCACTCGACACAGCATCCAAGCGGCCATTGCCCCGAGCCTTGTATGTCTGTTCCTTGCCGTTCGCAAGTATTATGACTTCACCGGAACGGGAACCGTCCGGCTCTTTTTTCAGAGAGAAGTCAATCAACTTGTACGGCATCTCGACGTTGACGTATTCGTTTTGGAAAAGCTGATAGATTTCATCAGGCAGCAGTTCCTTATGCTTGTGGTCGGAAACGCTCTTGACGAAATAGCCGAAGTCCTCGCGCATCTTCTTCGGCATGAGCACGCCGTACTGATGCTCCATGATGAAACCGACGCCGCCCTTTCCGGACTGACTGTTGATGCGAATTACGTCGCCGTCGTACTCGCGTCCGACGTCCGACGGGTCGATAGGCAGATACGGCACCGTCCAGCGAGCCGGATCCGTCTCCTCCCGCCATTTCATACCCTTTGCGATAGCGTCCTGATGCGAGCCGGAGAAAGCGGCGAAGACCAGCGCGCCCGCATACGGCTGGCGTGCGTGGACCTGCATCCGCGTCACGCGCTCGTACATCTCCGTAAGCTCCGGCATATTCGATAAATCAAGATTCGGGTCGACACCCAGCGCGAACATATTCATGGCGATGGTCACGATATCGGCGTTGCCTGTGCGCTCGCCGTTGCCGAACAGCGTTCCCTCGATACGGTCGGCGCCCGCGAGAAGTCCCATCTCAGAATCCGCCACGCCGCAGCCGCGGTCGTTATGCGGGTGCAAAGACAGTACGACATTCTCCCGATATTTAAGATTCTGCGAAATATAGGCGACCTGCATCGCGTAAATGTGCGGCATCGACATTTCCACCGTCACCGGGATATTGATAATCGGCTTCCTGTCCGCTTTCGGCTGCCAGACGTCGAGCACCGCGTTGCATACCTCCAACGCGTATTCCGGCTCCGTCCCCGTGAAGCTCTCCGGCGAATATTCGAAACGGTAGTTCTCCCCCGCTTCTTCTGTCAATTCCTTCAAAAGCTTCGCGCCTTCGACAGCAATCTCCTTGATTTCTTCCTTCGTCATGCGGAACACTTGCTCGCGCTGGGCGACGGAAGTGGAATTATAAACGTGGACGATGGCGTTCTTTACGCCGCGAAGCGCCTCGAAGGTCTTTCGGATGATATGCGGACGCGCCTGCGTCAGTACTTGCACCGTCACATCGTCGGGAATCAAGTTGTCGTCTACGAGACGACGCAAAAATTCATATTCTGTATCGGAGGCCGCAGGGAACCCAACCTCGATTTCCTTGAAGCCGATTTTGACGAGCATCTTGTAAAACTCGATCTTCTCGTCGAGACTCATCGGAATGATCAGCGACTGATTGCCGTCACGAAGGTCGACGCTGCACCAGACCGGCGCATGCTCAGGGTATTCCTTCTTCGCCCACGAAAGATCGATAACCGGCGGAAGATAATAGCCCTTCTTGTACTTAGTATAATTTTGCATCATGACCCCTCCTAAAAGTAAAAACCTTCGTCCCATCAAGAGACGAAGGCTCTGCCTGCGTGTTACCACTCTCGTTCGCGTCCATGGACGCGCACTCGTTATACCCTCTCTAACGGTGGGCTTCCGTCTTTTCCTACAACGCTTCCCGCGTATTCGGCAAAGCTGCTCCAAGGCGAGTTCACGTCGCTTTTTGTCCGTCTTGCACCGACCGACGGCTCTCTACGCAATCCGCAGACGCTACTGCTCCTCTTCCAAGCATTTATCCTATATGTTGCTCAGATTATCACAAAACTTACGCAATAGCAAGCACTTTTTCCGAAAAATTGCTTTTGCAAATCATATAACCTTTCCGACCGTCGCGCCGTATACCGCGAAATCGTTTTCACCGTCGAGGCCGAGCGCCGCGTTCAGAGGTCCATCATCGAAGGCGCCCACCGCACAAACACCCATCCGATGTGTATACGCCGCCAAGTAGAGATTCTGGCAAACATGCCCCGCGTCAAGGTAAATGTACCGTGCGGAACGCGGACCAAATCTGTGGTTCATGCGTCGATAATCGGCGCACCACAAAAACGTAACCGCGCTGTTCTTCACCATATTTTGCGCCTTAAAGCATGGGAGAAGCGCTTCGTCAGCCTCTTCCCCATTCGCGATAGGCAAAAGCGCATGCCCAAGCGCAAGGAAACGATACAAACCCGCCGGAATTCCTTCCACGCGATGCACGAGTAAATACGTTTCAAAGGCATGCCGTGCGCCCGCCGAAGGCACCGTCCGCATCGTGCCGCCGTTTTCCAACGCCATTTTCACACCCTGCGTACACCACAGCAAAAATGAAAGCTCCTGCAGAGTCAGCTCTTTATCGCTATATTCGCGCACAGAAGCACGCATCTCAATCATTTCGAGGAAATTGACCTCTTTATCCGGCAAAAGCCCCGGCTCAGGAAGCCGCAACACGCGGGCATCCTGCGGAACTGGGGACTCGGGAGGAGGCGGCGGGATTTGCCGCTCCGCTTCCGTCGGGTGACCTTCTTTTAAATCCGTCGCTTTCAAAAACCGTTTGATTTCTTCTTCCATATCCTCACATCTCCGGACGGTTGCCCGTCTTTCCTTCAAACTTATGATAATTGCCGCCGTTGCGCCGATTCCTCAGCTCACGGAACACGATCTCCGGCGAGAGGTTGTGGAACGCGAGCAGCACGAGACAATGATACCAGAGGTCGCCCATCTCGTAGGCAATCTCCTGCCGGTCCATGTTCTTCGACGCGATGATCGTCTCCGCCGCTTCCTCGCCGACCTTCTTCAGAATCTTGTCCTGCCCGTGCTGGAACAGATAATTCGTATAGGAACCCTCCACCGGATTGAGTTGGCGGTCGCGGATGACCGCGTAAAGGTCGTTCAGCACGTTGGCGAGAGAAGCCTGCGGTTCTTCCGGCACGACAGCGACGCTCTTTTCGTTTTCGCCGAGCCTGCGCCCACTGAAGCAGGAATACGTGCCCGTATGGCAGGCAACGCCCGTCTGGTGTACGCGCACCAAGAGCGTATCCCCGTCGCAGTCGTAGGAAATCTCCTTGACTTTCTGCACGTTGCCCGACGTCTCGCCCTTGTTCCAGAGCTTTTTGCGGCTGCGGCTGTAAAACCAGGTGTAGCCCGTTTCCATCGTCTTTTTCAGCGATTCCTCGTTCATATAAGCGAGCATCAGCACCTGCCCGTTTTCCTCCTGCACGATGGCGGGCACCAAGCCTTTCTCATCGAATTTCACCATTGAAATATCCATCAAAGCCTTACCTCCACTCCTCGTGATTTCAGATATGTCTTGACTTCGCGCACGGTAAACTGCCCATAATGGAACACCGACGCGGCAAGCACAGCGTCCGCCTTGCCCAGGGTCAGGACGTCGTAAAAATGCTCCAGCGTTCCCGCTCCCCCCGAAGCGATGACCGGAACATTCACGGCCTCGGACACCATGCGAGTCAGCGGGATGTCGTAGCCGTCCTTCGTGCCGTCGGCGTCCATGCTCGTCAAAAGGATTTCGCCCGCGCCAAGGGAAACGCCGCGCTTCACCCAATCCTTGCAGTCGATCCCCGTCGGCGTCCGGCCGCCGTTCACATAGACCTCCCAGCGATCCTCGCCGCATTTTTTCGCATCTACCGCCAGCACCACGCATTGTCGGCCGAAGCGCTCCGCGCCTTCGGAGAGCAGCGCGGGATTTTTGACTGCCGCCGTATTCAACGACGTCTTGTCCGCACCCGCTGCAAGCAGCGCCCGCATATCTTCCGCCGAGCGGATGCCGCCGCCGACTGTGAACGGGATAAATACCTGCGACGCACAGGCAGAGGCCACGTCCACCATCGTGCTGCGCTTATCGCTGGACGCGGTAATGTCCAAAAAAACAAGCTCGTCCGCCCGTTCCTGATCGTAGCGTGCGGCAAGCTCCACCGGGTCGCCCGCGTCGCGCAGGCCGACGAAATTCGTTCCTTTGACGACGCGTCCGTCCTTAACGTCAAGACACGGAATGATTCGTTTCGTGTACATTTTAGTCCCCCGTCCCGGCAAACGCAATCGCCGCTTTCAGGTCGAGCGCGCCCGTATAAATCGCTTTGCCCGCGATAACGCCGACAAGTCCGTCCTTTTCATGCATTTTGACCGTTTTAATGTCCTCCATCGAGCTTACACCGCCGGACACGACGACAGAAAGCCCGCTGGCCTTCGCGAGGGCGACGGACGCGTCCGCGTTGACTCCTGAAAGGGTCCCGTCCCGGGAAATGTCCGTATGGATGACCGTGCGGATGCCGAAGGCCGCCATCTTCTTCGCGAACTCTACCGCGTCGATGCCGCCGGACTCCTCCCAGCCTTTGACCGCCACGATGCCGTCCCTCGCGTCGATGCCGACCACAACGCGCTCCCCGTATTTCTCCACAGCTTCTTGCACGAGCTCCGGCGACTCCACCGCCGCCGAGCCGAGAATCACGCGGCGGACGCCGAGCGATAGGATCGACTCGATCTGTTCCATCGTACGGATACCACCGCCCAATTCGATAGGAATCTGTACGGAAGACAAAATCTCACGGATGGCGGGCAGGTTTTCCGATTGTCCGCCACGGGCGCCGTCGAGGTCGACGACATGAAGGAATTCCGCGCCCATACCCTCCCATTTTTTAGCCATTTCTCCGGGATGGTCGGAAAAAATTTCTTCTTTTGAAAAATCGCCTTTGTAGAGACGAACGCAATGCCCGCCCCGCAGGTCGATCGCGGGAAAAATCATCATACAGCGTCGCCTCCGTCGATAAAATTCTTCAAGATTTGCAGCCCGACGTCCCCGGATTTTTCCGGATGGAACTGTGTCGCGCAGATATTGTCCTTCGCCACAGCCGCCGTCAGCCGCTCGCCGTAGTCCGCCGTCGCCGTGATGATGTCCTCGTCCTCCGGCGCGGCATGATAACTATGGACGAAATAAACGAAAGGATTTTCCGGGAGTCCCTTGAACAAATCGGCTTTCACCTCTCGCTTAACGGAAAGAGAATTCCAGCCCATGTGCGGAATCTTCAGCCCTTCCGCCTGAATCCGGCGGACACGCCCCCGAAAGAATCCAAGGCCTTCCGCCTCCGGCGACTCGTCGCTGCCTTCAAAGAGGATCTGCAGCCCGACGCAGATTCCAAGAAGCGGAACGCCCGCCTTCACTCGTTCATTCAAAACGGGAATCATCCCGCTGGCCCGGAGATTTTTCATGCAGTCGCCGAATGCGCCGACGCCCGGAAGAACGATTTTTTCCGCTCGCCGAAGCACGTCAAGATTACTTGTGATTGCCGCGTCCGCGCCGAGATAAAGGAACGCCTTTTCCACGCTGAAAAGATTCCCGACGCCGTAATCCATGATTGCAATCATTACAGCACGCCTTTCGTTGAAAGCACGCCCTTGACGCTTCCGTCCTTTCGTACAGCAATAGCCAGCGCGTGGCCAAGGGCCTTGAAAAGCGCCTCAATCTTATGATGCGTATTGTTTCCGTATAAGACTCGAGTATGAAGCGTCAGTCCCGCGTTAAGTGCGAAAGCACGCAAAAACTCCTCGGTAAGCTCCGTATCATAGTCTCCCACCGTAGGCGCCATCTCTCCGCCCTCATAGACAAGATACGGACGTCCGCTGATATCGAGGGCGACAAGGGCGAGCGCCTCGTCCATCGGAATATAAAAGGAGCCGTATCTTGCAATGCCCGCCTTGTCTCCCAGCGCTTCTTTGACAGCCTCGCCAAGCACGATACCGATATCCTCGATCGAATGATGGCCGTCCACGGCGAGATCGCCCTTGCACTTCACGACGAGATCGAATCCGCCGTGCTTCGCGAACAGCGTCAGCATGTGGTCGAAAAATCCGACGCCCGTTTCAATCTTGCTTTCTCCCACACCGTCCAAATTCACGGAAACACGGACGGAAGTTTCCGCCGTCGTCCTTTTTTTCTCCGACTTTCGCATTGTCATCCCTTCTCCTCAATAAACCGTTTAACTTCTTTCATCCAAACATCGTTTTCTTCTCGCGTTCCCAGGGAAACGCGCAGGCAGTTCTCAAGCCGCGGCGCACTGCCAAAACTCCGCACGCCAATCCCTAACTCCGTCAGATACTCATTCAATTCCACAGCCTTCGCATATTTTAGCAGGATAAAATTCGTACAAGACGGATAAACGGTCAATCCCGGAAACCCTTTCAACGTCTCGCTTACGCGTCGGCACTCGTCCCGCAGCATATAGATCCTCGGCTGAAATTCATCCCGCATCTGGTACACGATGTCCGCTGTAACCAGTGAAAGCACGTTCAAATGATACGGCATGAACGCCTTTTTCGTCATTTCCACGATTGACGCATCCGCCATCATATATCCGACGCGTGCCGCCGCAAGCCCGTAGGCCTTAGAGAATGTCCTCGCCACGATCAGGTGCGGATATTTTTTCAAAAGCGGCACGGCAGAGGCGTCCTCACCTGCAAATTCCAAATACGCCTCGTCTACAAGAAGCGCACAGTCGACATTTTGCGCGATATATTCAATATCCGAAAGTGAAATCAAATTACCCGTCGGATTGTTCGGAGTACAGATCACAGCCAGCGACGCCTTGCTCTCCCGCACGGCGCGGACGAATTTTTCCCGGTCAAGACTGTAGTCTTCTTCCAATCCCACAGGCACACCGTTTGCGTCCGCCGTCTTAACGTAAATCCTATACATAGAAAAGGATGGTTCGGGATAGACGATGGAACGGCCGCTGCCACCGAATGCAAAGAACAGCTTTTCGATAATCTCGCTGGAGCCGTTTCCGAAAAAGATCTGTTCTTCACGCAATGAATAATTTGAAGCGACCTGCGCAATAATGTCGGCCATTTCCTGATTGGGATAGCGATTGAACGCGACGCGGGACAACCGCGAAATCACGCGCTCTTCCACCAGCGGCGGCAAGCTTGTCGGCGCTTCATTCGCATTCAATTTCAAGCGCCAGTCTCGCTCCGCCACGTCATAGGCCGGCATATCAGAAAGTCCCTTGCGATACTTCAGCATCTATTTTCCTCCCCGCAGACGGATTGCGTTCGCGTGCGCCTGGAGTCCCTCGGCCTCAGCTAACCGAACGATGTCGTCCGAAACATTTTGCAGCGCGGGCTGCGTGTAAGAGATAAAGCTCGTCCGCTTCATGAATGTTTCCACGTTCAACACGGAATAGAATCGCGCCGTCCCTCCAGTCGGCAGGATATGGTCGGGGCCGGCGAAATAATCGCCCAGCGGCTCCGGCGAATAAGCACCGAGGAATACCGCGCCTGCATGCCGGATATAAGGCAAAAGCTGGAACGGCTGCTCCGTCAAAAGCTCCAAATGCTCCGGCGCGGAGAGATTCGCAAAATGGATTGCCTGCATCATATCCTCGGCGACGACGATCAAGCCGTTCCGCTCGATGGAAGCACCAGCGATCGCCTTGCGCGGCAGATTGGCAAGCTGCTTCTCCACCTCCGCCGCTGTCTTTTCCGCAAGCGTTGCGCTCGTCGTAATCACAATACTCGACGCCAGCGGATCGTGCTCAGCCTGGCTCAGCATATCCGCCGCTGTGTAGACCGGGTCGGCGCTCTCGTCCGCGATGATCAAGATTTCGCTTGGTCCGGCCAGCATATCGATATCACAATGCCCATACACGGCTTTTTTCGCCAACGTTACAAAAATATTGCCCGGGCCCGTGATCTTGTCCACGCGCGGAATCGTTTCTGTACCGAACGCCATTGCCGCGACAGCCTGGGCCCCGCCAATCTTGAAAATCTTCGAAACGCCGATCTCTTTCGCCGCGAGCAATACATAAGGATTAATCTTCCCGTCTCGGGGCGGACACATCATGACAATCTCCCGCACGCCAGCCACCGTAGCCGGAACCGCGTTCATAACAACCGACGAAGGATAGGCAGCCGTGCCGCCCGGAACATACAACCCGACACGATCGAGCGGCAAGACCGACTGCCCTAAAAGCGAACCCTCCTCGCGGTACGTCATCCACGATTTCGGCTTCTGCTCCTCATGATACCGCCGCACATTCGCGATGGAGCGGCGTAAGGACTCCATGACTTTTTCGTCGACCAGCGTTTCCGCTTCCTTGAACTCCTCCTCGCTGACGGCAAAATTCTCCGGCGCCAGTTCCGTGCGGTCAATGAGCTTCGTATATCGCATGACTGCTTCATCGCCTTCGCGTCGCACATCGCCGACGATTTTCACTACAACCTCCGACGCGGTCAGGTCGGCGCCGAAAAGTTTCTTGTTCCCCTCCCGGATTGCCGGGCTCAGCTCCACCTCGTCAAACGCAGCCTTACGCAGCAGGCACTCGACTTCAAGCTCGCCGCAATCTTTCACATTAATAATTCGCATTATTTATTTTCCTTTCTTCAGTATTTCCTGCAAATCCTCGACCAAACGGTGAATCCTCTCAAATTTCATCTGGAAGCTCACGCGGTTTGAAATGAGCCTCGCCGTGGCGTCCATGATACGGACGATTTCCACCAGATGATTTTCCCGAAGCGTCGTCCCCGTCTCCACAATATCGACAATGCTTTCAGACAGTCCGACAATCGGCCCGAGCTCGATGGAACCGTTCAATTTTATATATTCCATCTGCATACCGTGCTCGCTGAAAAAACGCTCCGCGATGCGCGGAAATTTTGTCGCGACGCGCGTATGCGCATAATCCTCAAGATGCGGACGCCGTTCCCCCTCCGGCACAGCCATCATCAAATGGCAATGCCCGAACCCCAGGTCCAAAAGCTCGTAAACCTCCTGGCCGGATTCCTCGAGCACGTCCTTGCCGATAACGCCGATATCCGCAGCGCCATATTCCACATACGTCGGCACGTCCGCTGTCTTGGAGATGATAAACTTTACCTTTGCCTGCTCATTGACGAGAACGAGCTTGCGGGAAGATTCCTCCAACCCATCCGCCAAAAGACCCGCCTGCGCCAAAAGATCGGCCGACGGCGAAAAAAGTTTCCCCTTCGGCAACGCTACAGTCAAATAATCCAAATCATTGATTCCCATAAATCCTCCCAAGTCCTTTATTCAATTAAAGAATTAATATGCTAACATAATAATAAACTATTCAAACTTTGTCAATAAAAAGGATTCTTTTGTTTATCGTCGAAACATTATTTTTGAAAGACAAAATGAAAGGAGCTCGCTCAGCATGAATATTCTTTCTCTGCATCCCCTTCGTGACGAACAGCTTGAAACAATCAAAACCGCCTGTCCCGACGCCGAAATACATGTAGCAAAGCCATCAGACTGTGAACCTTACCTTGCCGATACCGAAATCCTGCTTGCGTTCGGTCAGACGAACCTCGCGCCCATCCTGCCGAATGCGCCGAAGCTTCGCTGGGTGCAGGCGCTGACGGCGGGGGTCGATGGCTTTATCGCGCTGGAAGCGTTTCGCACGTCCGACATTCTGCTTACGAACGTGCGCGGTATCCACGGCATCCCCATCGCCGAGCATGTGCTCGGCATGATACTCTGCCGGACGAGAGGACTCCTGACTGCTTACGACAATCAAAAATCAAAACAATGGAAAGGACTTCGCGGTCTTGACGAGCTATACGGAAAAACAGCCGCCGTCATTGGTCTCGGCAGTGTCGGCAGCGTCATTGCTAACCGCCTGAAGGCAATGGGCATGACCGTCTACGGCATCAAGCAATCGATGTCAAAAGAACCAGACGTTGACAAGTTGTTCCAACCCGACGCGCTTTATGAATTACTCCCCGCCGCAGATTTCGTCATCGTAACCTTGCCGCTGACGCCGGAAACACGAAATCTTTTCTCGAAAAAAGCCTTCGGCGTAATGAAACCGACTGCGTTTTTCATCAATGTTTCACGAGGTCCGGTGGTAAACGAGGCGGATCTTTCCGATGCGTTACGCACAGGCATTATCGGCGGCGCGGCCCTCGACGTTTTCTGCGAGGAGCCGCTCCCTGCAGATTCCCCGCTCTGGGAGGCCCCGAACCTTTTGATCACGCCCCATCATGCGGCCACTTCACCGCGCTATATGGAACGCGCAATCAACGTTTTCATTGACAATCTAAAAGCATTTCCCGATACAGCAAAAATGAAAAACATCATCGACAAGGAACGCGGCTACTGAATCAGCTTTTCGCATCGGCCATACGCAGTATCCGAAGCTCCGGCGGGTCGTCATCCGCCGGAGTTTTATGATGCTTGCGAATGACAGCCGCTTCCGCCGCAAATCCCAAATCTTCCAAAAGATCCGCGCCTATTTCCGCGTGATGGAAATATACGCGCATTTTTTTTGCCAGCAAGCCTTCACTGCTATTGCCGCAGGCACAAGCGCATTTTGGAAACAGGGCCGAAAAAAGGACGGCAATCGATTTCCATATCGTGCCGAGATCTCCTTTTTTCCTTCCGATATCGTGCAACAGCGCACAGCGCGTCAAAAATGCGGAATCGACAGGCTCCGAAAACTTGCGCATCAGCATCTGCGCGCATCGCGCCGTACGAACCGCATGACATTGGTCAGGAACGGACATCTCGAAAAACAACCGCCGAAGCGCAGGAACGAGCGAACGTTCCACATATTCTCGGTCGCTCGCGGAAATCCGCGCAAATGCCGCCAAAAAAAATTGCCGCACTCTTCCTATCATCATTCTAAATAGACGAGTTCACGATACTTTCTCGCCTTCTGCCGACGAACCGCCTCGTCTCTCTTTTCCTCCGAAGGGGAAAGCTCGACAATCTCGCCCGTGGCGCGGCGCTCTTCCGCAAGCCGAATAGCTTCTTCTCTTTTGTTCGCCGTGTAGGAGATATACGTACCCTTCTGCGAAGCGGGCGATTTAAGATTTTCCCGCTCCAGCGCCAACATGACGCGCTCAATGCCAAGGGCAAAACCGGTCGCCGGACATCCACGCCCGAAATCTGAAAGAAGCCGGTCATAGCGCCCGCCCCCGCAAAGCGGAAAACCGAGTCCCGGCGTATACGCCTCAAAGACCATTCCCGTATAATAACCAAAATCACGGATAATCCCGAGATCGAATGTCACATATTCTTCCGCGCCATAGGCTTGCAGCAGCTGATATATTGCCTGCAGATTATCGAGCGCGCGAAGGCTTTGCGTATTCGTCGCCATCGTCCGCGCCTTTTGCAAGATTTCCATGCGCCCGTGCAATAACGGTACGCCAAGCAAAATTTCTTTTTCTTTTGGCGAAAGCCCTGCTTGATCCGCCAACACGCGCAGTCCGACCAAATCATGCGCTTCCAGTGCGGATTTAACAGTCTCCTGTGCCCGCTCGTCAAGATGCAGCTCCTGCATCAGGCCGTGAATGAAATCAACCTGCCCCAAGCAAACCTGAAAATTCTTGAGGCCTGCGTTTTTCATCGAAGATACCGCTAACGCGACAATTTCTGCATCGGCCGCCTCGGAATTAGACCCCATGAACTCGACGCCCGCCTGGTAAAATTCACACTGACGCCCTGTCTGTGCTTGCTCGTAGCGATACACAGGGCTCAGATAAAAAAGCTTCAGCGGCATTTCCACGCCTTTCATGCGACTCGCTACGACGCGCGCAATAGGCGTCGTCATTTCATGCCGCAATGCCAGCGTACGATTCTGACGATCAAAGAACTTAAACATATAGGGCTCAATGCGCCGACCGTTGCCCAGCGTCAACGTATCCACGAACTCGAACGCCGGCGTCACGATCTCGTCATATCCCCATTTCGCGAATCCTTCCGCAAGAAGCGATTCGATGGCTCGTTTCTCTCTCGCCTCCGTGGGCAAGAAATCCCTCGTTCCATAGGGAATCCCAAAAACTTCATCCCTTGTCTGCATCCTGCGCCTCACTTCCTTCCCTCTTTTGCTGCAGCCGTTCCAAAACGACCTTGTATCCGTCCGCGCCATAATGCAGGCAACGCTTGACGCGGCTGATGGTCGCCGTACTCGCGCCAGTGCGCGCCACGATGTCGTCGTAAGTATGCCCCGTGTTCAGCATGCGCGCCACCTCCAACCGCTGTGCCAATGCTTTCAGCTCGCTGATGGTGCAGATATCCTCAAAAAATTGATAACATTCCTCCACGCCGCGGAGAAGCAACACTGTCTCGCAAAGCTGATCCGTCAAATCATCCTTCAATTTTGGATTAATCATAACAACACCGCCCAGCTTTATTCCTTTACCTTGTGAAAATACCTTTTCATTATAGCATACTTCGCCAAGTGTGCAAGACAAAAAAGGAGCTTGACGGCAATTTGTCTGCCGCAAAGCTCCCTAATAATCCCAAAAACATTATTGCCCCAGCAATACCTTGACCGTCGTCCGCATCGCCGGGCGAATCCGGACGCCCTCCTGAGAAGGAATAGAAATACGAATCCGAAGCTGTCCCACATGCGGATTATCCGGTCCCATGCCCTCTGTTCCTTTTGCCGCGTCCTTCTGTTCAATTTCGGACAAATCCTGAATGTCCACGACGCTTGCTAAAAAATCATGGCCGTCCAATGAATAGCGAACCGTCTGCCCGACATAGATCAAATCCGCATATTCTTTTGCCGCATAGGCTTCAATCCACATATCATCGGTCGCGCCGATGCGAAACACCGGCTCTCCGGCATGAACTTCACTGCCTTCCCTGACATCGGTCAGATACATGACGCCGTCCACTGGAGCGAAAAGCTCCGTCGCGCCGGAAGCCTGCTGCGCTGAAGCAAGTGCCGCCTCTGCCTGACGCACCTGCACCTCCGCACGATTGATTGCCTCCGGGCTGGCGGCACGAGTCACCGTCTGATAGGAAACGCCGCCGGAAAGCGCTTCCTGATATGCCGCCTCCGCCATGTCGCGTTCATGAGCGCTGACAGCCCCTACGTCGTAAAGGAATTGTGTTTTCTCATAGCGTGTGCGTGCCGCTTCAACGTCGGCACCGCCGCCGCCGCCGAAAACAGGCTGCACGGTCACAACACCCGCCTGCAATTCCTCCAAATTCCGCTTAGAAAGCGCCAAATTTGATTCCAGCTGCTGAATCTGTTCCGGCGAGACCTTGACCTTGATTTTCGCCAATACCTGTCCCTGTTTCACCGATTCGCCGTCGCCAACCGGGATCTCCATGATCGTTCCCGCCGCGAGAGCCCGCGCCTGGACCACATGGCCGGCAACCTCAGCCTCAACGAGGGAAAGCGTCCGATGGCTCGACTGGTACAGCCAGACAACGCCGGCGCATAAAACAGCTGCAAGCAAAAGCACGGCTAAACCGTATTTTATTACTGCATGCGCCTTCTCGCTGATATCGACTTCCAAAATGATTTCCTCCCGATGTTCCCATTACGTCAGAAAGACGCGCAGACAAGCCGCGCGCCTTCTTCCTTACTCCAATCCGAGCTGTGCCTTGATTGCCTTGTGCGCCGCTTCCATTGCCTGCGGGATTTTTTCCGGCTCCTTGCCGCCGGCCTGCGCCATTTCTGGACGTCCGCCGCCGCCGCCGCCAACCGCTTTCGCGGCTTCCTTGATCAGGTTCCCGGCATGAACGCCTTTTGCGACTGCCTCTTTGGACGCCTTTGCGACAATATTCACCTTGCCGTCTGCTTCCGCACAAAGGACTACGACGCCGTTCGTAAGCTTCGCTGCCGTCAGGTCGGCCAATTCGCGGAGCGCGTCCATCCCCTCGACATTCGCTTTGCCCGTCACAAACTGCACGTCGCCGTATGTCTGAACCGCCATCAGGAGCTTCTGCGCATCGGCTTTCTCACGCATCCGCTGAACCTCGTCAAGCTTCTTCTTCATTTCTTTATAGTCCGTCGAAAGCACGGAAAGTTTCTGCACAACCTCCGTATCCCGGCATTTCAAAAGCTCTGCCGCCTGAGAGAGCGCTTCTGCCCGCTCGTGCGCCCAACCGAGCGCCGCCTCGCCGGTAATCGCCTCGATACGCCGAACACCCGCTGCGACGCCCGTCTCGCTGACAATCTTGAACATACCGATCTGCCCGACGTTTGAAACGTGAGATCCGCCGCAAAGCTCCATACTGAATCCCGGTACAGTAACGACGCGTACAATGTCGCCGTACTTCTCGCCGAAAAGCGCCATCGCGCCTTTCGCCTTTGCCTCGTCCTGCTTCATCTGGGCAATCTCAACGTCCTGCGCCTGCAAAATAACGTGGTTGACCAGTTCTTCAACATCCGCAAGCTGCTGCGGCGATACCGGCTCGAAATTCGAGAAATCGAAACGAAGCCGCTCCGGTGTGACCAACGATCCCGCCTGATTGACCTGGTCGCCAACAACGCGCTTCAGAGCTGCCTGCAAAAGATGGGTCGCCGTATGATTGCGCGCCGAGGCCAGCTTCTTTTCACGGTCCAGCGTAATCTTCACGGTATCGCCGACCTTGAGCATACCTTCTTCCACATAGCCGATATGGTAAATCGTGCCGTCCGGCAATTTCTTTGCGTTCGATACCTGTACACGGCCCAACCCCGTCGTGAAGAGCCCGACGTCGCCGACCTGCCCGCCGCCTTCCGCGTAGAACGGCGTCACATCGAGGATGATTCCCGCTTCCTCACCGTCGGACAGAGCATCGGCAAGCGTACCGTCCTTCCAAAGAGCGACGACCTTCGCCTCTTTTGCCGTTGCATCCTGCCGCAGGCTCTTGACGTCGATCTTGCTGAGGTCGGGCACCGCCACGCGCTGGTTCTCCTGACGCGCCGCACGCGCGCGATCGCGCTGCTCCTGCATCGCCTTGTCAAACCCCTCATGGTCAAGAGTCAGCCCGCTTTCCTGCAGGATCTCATCCGTCAGTTCCCACGGGAACCCATACGTATCATAAAGCTTGAACGCACTTTCGCCGTCCAGTTCCTTCTTGCCCTTTGCCTTGACCGCCTCAATCTCCCCGGCCAAAAGCTCACAGCCCTGTTCCAGCGTCGCATGAAAACGCTCCTCTTCAAGCTGGATGACTTTCTTGATATAGTCCTGCCGCTCCGTAAGCGCTTCGAAGTCAGGCGCGTCCTTGTATATCTTGATGACCGCGTCCACCGCACCTACCAGGAACGGTTTATCCATGCCTAAGATTCGCCCATGGCGCACGGCACGGCGCAGGATACGGCGGAGCACATAACCGCGCCCTTCGTTCGACGGCAAAATACCATCCATGATCATAATGGTCATGCTGCGCGCGTGGTCGGCGATAACCTTCAAAGAAATATCCTTCTGCGCGTCCTCGCCGTACTTGACGCCCGAAACGCCGGACGCATACTCGATAATGGGATAGAGCAAATCCGTCTCGAAATTCGTCCGCTTGCCCTGCAGGACAGACGCCAGACGCTCCAGTCCGCAGCCTGTGTCGATATTCTTATGCGCGAGCGGCTTATACTCGCCGTCTTCCGTCTTATCAAACTGCGTAAAGACGAGATTCCAGATCTCCAGATAACGATCGCAGTCGCATCCCACGGCGCAGGTCGGCTCCCCGCAGCCGCGATCCTCTCCGAGATCGATATAAATCTCCGAATCCGGACCGCAAGGGCCGGGGCCGATTTCCCAAAAATTATCTTCCAGCTTCACGATATGATCGGCAAGGAATCCAGGCTGCTGCTTCCAGATTTCCGCAGCCTCGTCGTCCTTCGGATAAATCGTCGCGTAGAGCTTTTCCTTCGGAAGCTCGACAACCTCCGTCAGGAATTCCCATGCCCACGCGATTGCTTCTTTCTTGAAATAGTCGCCGAAAGAGAAATTCCCGAGCATCTCGAAATACGTCTGATGGCGAGCCGTCCGACCTACGTTCTCGATATCGCCCGTACGAACGCAGCGCTGGCTCGTCGTGATGCGCGTGCGCGGCGGCTTCATCTTGCCGGTGAAAAACGGCTTGAACGGCGCCATGCCCGCGCCGATCATCAAAAGCGTCGGATCGTTCTCAGGTATCAAGGAAGCGCTCGGAAGGCGCAAATGACCAGCCTTCTTCGCAAAAAATTCCAGATATGCCTCGCGAAGTTCATTTCCCGTCATGAATTTCAAAGGTATCAGCTCCTACGAAAAACTTTCATTAAACTCAGTAATTATATCTTAATCCACTGCACAAAGTCAATTTCCGAAGCTATGATTCTTATTTTTTTCTCCGCGAACTGTCTATCCCCTCATCTTTTCTGCTATAATGACGAATGAACGTTCATTTTTTATGCATGGGAGGATCGATCCTATCATGGACATACAACAAATCGCTTCGGCAGAAGATATGAACCAATCCCAGCTCGCAGAATTTATCTTCGATCTTCTGCACCGAATGGCCGTGCACCACGCCCTTTGGTTCCGCGAAGTCGAGCACCAGCTCGGATTCGCTCGGGCTCTGGCGGCAATGGATGAGGCATGGGAAAAAACGCGCGCCGTCGCCGTACATCGTTTTTCCGAGGAATTGGGAATATCGGAAACAAACGGCGTCCCCGACGCACTTCTTACTATGCCGAAGGAAAAACAGCTCCGCCTGATTGACGCCATCGCGAAAAACTGGCTGGCACAGGACGGCGTTTGGTTCCAGGCCGTAGAAAAATCACACGGCATGAACGACGCCAAGCGATGCAACGATTCCACCTGGGCGCGCTTTTCTCCCTTCGAGGCGCACGCCGTCAAAAAACTCTTAAATCTTGGCGAACATCCGGGACTTGACGGGCTGGAACGAGCGCTGAACTTTCGCATGTACGGCCGTCTGAACCGCCAATCCTGCCGCAGGGAAAATGGCGCACTGATTTTTGAGATGAACGACTGCCGTGTACAATCCGCTCGCGTCCGCAAAGGATTAGCCGACTACCCATGCAAAAGCGCCGGTCTCGTCGAATACGCCCGTTTCGCCGAGGCCATTGACGACCGTATCTGCACCGAATGCCTCGGCTGCCCGCCCGACGCCCACCCGTCCGAATGGTTCTGCGCCTGGCGGTTCACACTCCGCGAATAAACGCGCCGCTGTAAAACACAAAAGGCAAACTGCTGTGAAACAACGTTCACAAACAGTTTGCCTCTTTTAATGACAAAAAATTATCTCCTGCCACGACGACATGATCAAGCACGGGAATCCCCATGATCTCCCCTGCCTTCATCATCTGCTTCGTCAGCTGTATATCCTCTCTGCTCGGCGTCGGATCGCCGCTGGGATGATTATGAACCAATATCACGCCCGCCGCCGAATATCGTATCGCCTCACGGAAAACCTCCCGTGGATGTGCGATAGATGCGGTCAAGCTGCCGACAGAGATGGTGGACAGCACGAGAATCCGATTTCGAATATCCAAGAACATGGCGAGAAAATGTTCTTTCTGTTCGAATCGCAAGGACGGAATCACATACCGGGCAACATCTTCCGGCCCTTCCACTTTCTCAATCGTCTGTGCCGCACGCTCAGACAGCCGCCGTCCCAATTCCACGGCTGCAACGACAGTCGCAGCCTTCGCCAAGCCGACGCCGTGAATGGAAGCTATTTCCTGCGGCGACATATGTATGACGGCGGCAAGCCCTTTGTCCTTATACTGCGCCAGCACATCTTCCGCCAAATGCAGGACGGATTTCGACGTCGTCCCCGTTCGCAGGAGAATCGCCAACAATTCTATATCGCTCAGCGCCGATGCGCCGCACTGCAATAATTTTTCCCGAGGTCTAACTTCCTTGGGCAGATCCCGTACCATGACGCTCACAGAAGAATGCCCGCCTTTCGAGCCAAATTTTTAACAGCATGTAACGGCAAACCGACTACATTGGAAAATGAACCTTCAATCTTCGGAATGAACTTAGCTGCTATTCCCTGTACCGCGTAAGCCCCTGCCTTGTCCATCGGTTCCCCAGTCGAGATATACGCTGAAATATCCCCGTCGGACATTTCATCCATCCATACCGCCGTCTTCACGACGTCCGTATACGTATCGCCGCCATAGACAATCGCGACGCCGGTATATACAAAATGCATCCGTCCCGACAAAAGACGCAGCATACACGCTGCGTCTTTCTCGTCTTTCGGCTTTCCTAAAATTCTTGCGTCCACAGCCACAACCGTATCCGCTCCGAGCACAGGCGCATTTCCGCCTTCCTTTGCCGCCACGTCCTCGGCTTTCCGCCGCGCGTTCTCAACTGCAAGCCGCTCCGGCGAGATCCCGTCGCCCGAAATCTCCTCCGCGTCGCTGACGACCACGCGAAATTGACAGCCGATTTGCCGCAAAAGCTCCTGCCGCCTTGGCGACGCAGACGCCAAAATCAAAGTCCCACTTTCTGTCATTGATCCAAATCCACATTTGCGCCGCGATACTTATTGACCGCGTCCGATTCTTTCATATCTTTTTGATAAGGATTTCCTTCATTATAGTATCTGATCTGCGTTGTGGTCACGCCGCCGGAAATATATGTGCGCCCGCACTCCGGACAAATATCCGTCTTGAGCCGCACGGAAGCACGTTCCACTTCGCCGCCTCCAAGCTCAGCCTTGCGATACGCATTGGAAACATGCTCCTGCTCATGCCCCATGACAACCATGGCCGCATTGCTCGGATCGATATGACCGGCAGCCTTGAAGGACACCATCTCATCGGAGCCGTCCTGATACTTCCTGTTCTTGCAGGTCTCGCATTCGGCGGGAGAAGATTTCCGTCCCGGTTTCTTGCCGACTTGATCCTCCGCCTTTTCCGCATCTTCCTCGCCTTCGACGCCTTCAACGCCCGCCTGCTCTTCCCATTCTTCTTCCGACGCTCCCGGAACTAAAGGCGCATCCTTGAAACGGTCATAACCATAGGGTGCTCCAGTGCCGCCAATCCCGTTGATTCCATTCACTCCCATACGATGACCTCCTTTATACCTTCACTCTTGAGAATATCATATCATAGCCGAGACGCGTCCGCAACGCAAAAGAACTTTCATCTCCGCGCCGCAAAAAAGTTTTGCAGCAGCGCCTTGCATTCATCCTCCATCACGCCGGCAGTAATCTGAGGCTCGGGCGCAAGGGACGGATGGCCGGGGATGTTGAAAATCGACTCCACCGCGCCCGCTCTCGCGTCGATCGCCCCGTACACGAGCCGGGATATGCGCGACGCCATAATCGCACCCGCGCACATCGGGCACGGCTCCAAAGTCACATACAGCGTACAGCCGGTCAAGCGCCAACGCGAAAGCCTCTTCTCCGCTTCGCGTATAGCAAGCATCTCCGCATGCGCCGTCGCGTCCGTCTCCCTCTCGCACAGATTATGGGCACGTACGACAACGCCGCCCTCATCGTCGATGAGGACGGCGCCGACCGGCACTTCGCCGGATTGCATGGCCAACCGCGCTTCGTCCAAAGCTATTGCCATATATTCCTGATCTTTACTCATGAAGCAGACTTCCAATCCCCTCCAAGACCGTACCATCCTTGTAAAAAAGTGATTGCGTAGCCCGTGTCACATTCACCACATACGCATCGGATAGTCCGGCGTCTTCGGTTCCGGCCGACGTCAACGGCTTCCTCCTCGTCCGTATCTCTTTGTCCAGCATCTGCCGAAACGATTGCCCGCCGTTGTGATCGGCAAACCCGCGGCGATCCTCAAAGGAACGCGCAACGTCGAACGCCACACCCTGCACCGGCGAAATTCTCTCTACACGCCCTTTCATGATCGCTTCCTCCTTTCGCCCAACCGTTTCTACCTTATATATCGTATGAAACGGGAAAAAACTTAAGGAAAAGTGGAAACCACGGTCATTATATTTTTTTCATGCAATCACGATAATGCAGTCTCCAAAAGCGCATTCGTCTCGCGTGCCGCCACGACGCTTGCTGCGAAAGCGTCTTTTTCGGCGCCTTCCAGTGAAACGTCCACAATGCGCTCCACGCCTTTCGCGCCGAGAATGACCGGAACGCCGATGCAGAGATCATGCTCGCCGTATTCCCCGTCGAGATACACGCAGCAGGGAATCAGTTTGCGCGCGTCGGTAACGATCGAGCCGACCAGCGTAGCGACCGCCGCGCCCGGCGCATACCATGCCGACGTACCGATCAACTTCGTCAACGTCGCGCCGCCCGTCTTCGTCTTCGCCACTACGTCCTCGATGACAGGCATCGGCAAAAGCTTGGTAATCGGGATACCGCGGTACGCAGCATAGCTGACGAGCGGCACCATCGTCTTGTCGTTGTGGCCGCCGATGACCATGCCGTCCACATCGGTCAGCGACGCGGGAATCCCTGCCTGACGGAGCGCCTTCGCAAGATAATACTTGAAGCGGCTGCTGTCCAAAAGACCGCCGAGGCCTATTACACGATTGCGCGGCAGACGCGTATCCTTGAGCGTCAGATACGTCATGGCGTCCATCGGGTTCGAGATGATGATTATAATCGCGTCCGGCGAATACGCCAGCGCCTGATCGACGACGCCCTTGACGATTTTCGCGTTCGTATCGATCAAATCCTCGCGGGACATGCCCGGCTTTCTCGGAATTCCTGACGTCACGACGATGACCTTCGAGCCGAATGTCGCCGCGTAATCGTTTGTCACGCCCGTAATCGTCGTATCAATTCCCAGCATCGGCGCCGACTGCATCATGTCCATCGCCTTGCCTTCGGCAATCCCCTCTTTTATGTCGAGCAAGACGACCTCGCTGGCGAAATTCTTCATCGCTATGACATTCGCAACCGTGGCGCCTACATTTCCCGCACCGACCACCGTAACCTTCATTATCGCTTCACTCCTTGTTTTCCGCAAAATAATATTTATTCGTTCATTTCCTCAAAGGATTCCTTGCCAACGCCGCAAAGCGGACATACAAAATCCTCCGGCAAATCCGCGAACGCCACGCCCGGCGCAAGATCATAATCCGGATCGCCCGCCGCTTCGTCATAAATCCATCCGCATACGCCGCAAACCCATTTTTTCATATCTATAACCTCCTTCGATATATGTTAGTTTTATTATATCGCATTTTCCTGAAAAAATCCCCACAAAAAACTCCTCGCGAAAAAAATCTGCGAGGAGTTTTAAGACTCATTGAAAATCCCGTCTCAGCCTTGCCGGTGCACTTTAAGATTATCTCGAAAACCAACAGAATCGCGATTTATGAAGAGATCCCTTTACTTTCCATTTTCTTGCACGGCAAAGAAATTGTAAACAGCCTGCGCCGCCGGACGGTTCATGCCCTTCACGGCGGCCAGCTCGTCCACCGTCGCCGCCTTGATCTTGTCCAAGGTCCCGAAATGCGCCCAAAGAGCTTTCCTTCTCGTCGGACCGATGCCCTCCACATGGTCGAGCACCGAAACAAGATTCCGCTTGCCGCGCAGCTTGCGATGATAGGTAATCGCGAAACGATGCGCCTCGTCGCGGATGCGCTGCATCAAATACAGCGCTTGGCTGTGACGCGGAAGCTCCACCGGCTCGCTCGTGCCTTCGACAAAAATCAATTCAAATTGTTTCGCGAGACCGATCACAGGCGTCGTATGCCCAGCGCCGCGAATAATTGAAAGCGCGGATCCAAGCTGCCCCAAGCCGCCGTCAATGACAATCAGGTCCGGCATATCCTCCACGTCCGGCTTGCCGTAGCGCCGTGTCGTGACCTCCCGCATGGACAGGAAATCATCCGGCTTTCCTTCTGCACTCTTGATCTTGAAGCGGCGGTAATCCGACTTTTTCGGCACGCCTCCCTCGAACACGACCATCGAGGCTACCGTTTCCGCGCCTTGGATATGAGAAATGTCGAAGCATTCCATGCGCCATGGCTTTTTCGCAAGGCCGAGAGCGCGCCCCAGCTCCTCCACCGCCCCTTCAGTCTGTGCCGTCGCCGTCTGGATTTTTTCCGCTTCATCCGCCAGATATTTTGCGGCGTTCGTCTCCGCCATCTGCACGATCTCGTGCTTTTGTCCGCGCTGAGGCAGCTGCAGCGAGACCTTTGCGCCCTTCCGAGCCGTCAGCCATTCCTCGATGACCGTCTGCTCCGCAATCGGGCAAGGCAGCAAGATCTCCTTTGGGATAAACGCAGCCCGATAATAATATTGCTTCAAGAAGGCGGAGAGCAGCGCTTCGTCACTTTCCGCTTCGCTGCCCGACAAATGGAAATGCTCGCGTCCGACCATCTTTCCCGCACGCACAAGAAACATCTGTACGCAGACGCCGAGACCGGACCTCGCCATTCCCACCGCGTCCTGGTCGCCATACCCCGTCACGATGTTCTGCTTTTCCGCTACGCGACGCACCGCCTTGAGCTGGTCCCGGAGCCGCGCCGCCAGCTCGAACTGCAGTTTTTCCGCCGCCGATTCCATGCGCGTTTCCAGCGCCTTCTCCACCTCATCCGTCCTGCCTTCCAAGAACAGACAAACGGAACGCACCATATCGCGGTACTCCTCCGCATCCGCGAGACCGACGCAGGGCGCAAGGCAACGCTTGATATGGTATTCGAGGCACGGCCTGTCCACGTCCATATGCTTGCATGTACGCATGGGAAAAAGCCGCCGCAGGAGCTTCAGACTTTCATGCACCGCGCCGACGTTCGTATATGGACCGAAATATCGCGCGCCGTCTTTCAAGATTCGTCGCGTCAACATTACCCGCGGGTATTCGTCCGCCAGCGTCACCTTCACATACGGATAGGTCTTGTCGTCCTTCAAGCTGATATTGTAACGCGGACGGTATTTTTTTATTAAATTGCACTCAAGAATCAACGCCTCGACTTCGGATGACGTCATGATGGTCTCGAAGTCGTCGATATGAGAAACCATTACACGCACTTTGGGCGAGTGATTTTTCGTGTTCTGAAAATACTGCCGCACGCGATTCTTCAGTACCACGGCCTTGCCGACGTAAATCACCTTGCCCTGCGCGTTTTTCATGATATAGACGCCGGGCGAATCGGGAAGAAGCGCAAGTTTTTCCTCTATGTTCGACACGTTTCTTCCCTCCTCCGATTATTTTTCGTGCTTTTCTTTCAGTATCGTCTTCAAATATTTCCCTGTGTACGACTTCTTCACCTTGACGATTTCCTCCGGCGTCCCCTGCGCAACGATCGTGCCGCCCTTGTCGCCGCCCTCCGGGCCAAGGTCGATGATATAGTCCGCCGACTTGACGACGTCGAGATTGTGCTCGATGACGATGACCGTGTCGCCGCCGTCCACGAGCCGCTGCAAAATCACGAGCAGCTTCTCTATATCCGCCGTGTGGAGTCCCGTAGTCGGTTCGTCGAGGATGTAGAGCGTCCTGCCTGTAGAGCGGCGTGAAAGCTCCGTCGCCAGCTTCACGCGCTGCGCCTCGCCGCCGGACAGCGTCGTGGCGGGCTGCCCAAGCCGCACGTAGCCGAGTCCCACGTCCTGGATTACCTGCATCTTTCTGGCAATCGAAGGCACGTTGGCAAAGAATTCCACCGCCTCGTCGATGGTCATGTTCAGCACGTCGGAAATCGTTTTTCCCTTGTAGGTTACCTCCAGCGTCTCGCGGTTGTAACGCGCGCCCTTGCAGACCTCGCAGGGAACGTAGACATCCGGCAGGAAATGCATCTCGATCTTGATGATGCCGTCGCCGCGGCATGCCTCGCAGCGACCGCCCTTCACGTTGAAACTGAACCTGCCAGCCTTGTAACCTCGCATCTTCGCCTCGGGCGTCCCGCTGAAAAGCTGACGGATCGCGTCGAAAACTCCTGTATAGGTTGCGGGATTCGAGCGCGGCGTACGGCCAATCGGCGACTGGTCGATATTTACGATCTTGTCGATATTCTCGAGACCATGAATGACCTTGTGCCGTCCCGGCTTTCCCTTGGCATGGTAAAGCCGCGCGGCGATGCCCTTGTACAAGATTTCGTTGACGAGCGTGCTTTTTCCCGAACCGGAAACGCCCGTGACGAGAGTAAACGTACCCAGCGGGAAACGCACGGTCAGGTTCTTCAGATTGTTTTCCGCCGCGCCGACAATCTCGATAAAATTCCCGTTGCCTTTTCTCCGTTTCTCCGGTACGGGAATGAATCGCTTCCGGCTCAGATACTGCCCGGTCACGGAAGCCGCCACTTTTTTGACGTCCTCCGCCGTCCCCTGCGCGACGATCTCGCCGCCGTGCTCGCCCGCGCCCGGCCCGATGTCGATAATCTGGTCCGCCGCATACATCGTGTCCTCGTCATGCTCGACGACAATCAATGTATTGCCGAGGTCGCGGAGCCGCTTCAGCGCGTCAAGGAGTCTGTCGTTGTCTCTCTGATGAAGGCCGATGCTTGGCTCGTCAAGAATGTAGAGTACGCCGACGAGACCCGAGCCGATCTGCGTCGCGAGCCGGATACGCTGCGCCTCGCCGCCCGACAGCGTGCCTGCTGCCCGCGAGAGCGTCAGGTAATCCAGCCCAACGTGGATGAGGAAACCGAGCCGCGCGTGAATCTCTTTCAAAATCTGCGCCGCGATTTTTTGTTCGCGCGCCGTCAAGTCAAGAGACGAAAAAAACGCGTCCGCGTCCCGGATTGTGAGCTGGGTCGCCTCATGGATACTCTTACCGCCCACCGTCACCGCGAGCGTTTCCGGCTTCAGCCGCGCACCATGACAAACAGGGCAGGGCGTGACCGTCATGTAATTCTCATAGCTCTCGCGCATCTCGTCGCTGTCCGACTCACGATAGCGGCGCGAAAGCAGCGGCATGACGCCCTCGAAAGGACTGTAATACTCTTTATACTCGCCGTACATATTCTCGTAACCATACTCGAAACACTCTTCGCCCGAACCATACAGCAGGATATCCCGCACCTTCTTTTTCAGCTTGGTAAAAGGCGTATCCACCGTAAAACCGTATTTTCTGAGCACGCCGTCCATCTGGCACATCGCGTAGGAATTCAAATTCTTTGACAGAGGCGCGAAAACGCCCTGGGCGACGGAAAGCGAATCGTCGGGCATGACCAATTCCTCGTCGAACTCCATTTGACTTCCGATTCCGCTGCACGCGGGGCACGCGCCGAAGGGACTGTTGAAAGAAAACATGCGCGGCGCAAGCTCCGGCAAACTGACGCCGCAGTCGATGCAGGCGAAATTCTGACTGAACATCAAAAGCTCTCCGTCCAGCACCTGCACATAGACGACGCCCTCGCCGAGCTTCAACGCCGTTTCTATGGAATCGGCAAGACGCTGACGGATCCCCTCGCGCAAGACAAGGCGGTCAACGACGACCTCAATCGTGTGCTTCTTATTCTTTTCTAAAACGATTTCCTCGCTGGCGTCGTAAATCTCTCCGTCCACGCGCATCCGCACATATCCGTCGCGGCGAATCTGCTCGAACACCTTCCGATGCTCGCCCTTTTTCCCGCGTATTATTTGCGCGAGAATCAACAATTTGGTTCCCTCGGCAAGCGCCAGGATCTGGTCGAGCATCTGGTCCAGCGACTGCTGGGAAATCGGCTTCCCGCACTTCGGACAATGGGGACGCCCTGCCCGCGCATATAAAAGACGCAGATAATCGTAAATCTCCGTCACAGTGCCGACGGTAGAGCGCGGATTGCGGCTCGTCGTCTTTTGGTCGATGGAAATCGCCGGCGAAAGTCCCTCGATCAAATCCACGTCCGGCTTGTCCATCTGCCCGAGAAATTGCCGCGCATAAGAGGACAGCGATTCCACGTACCGCCGCTGCCCCTCAGCGTAAATCGTATCGAACGCCAAAGAGGACTTCCCTGATCCGGAAAGCCCCGTGATTACAATCAACTTGTCCCGTGGAATCTCCACGCTGATATTCTTCAGATTATGCTCCCGCGCCCCGCGGATGTGAATGGTATTGTCCATACTGTATTAACCTTTCTATTTCCCTTCCAACTCGAAAATCATATCACGAAGCTCCGCTGCGCGTTCGAATTCCAGCGCCCGTGACGCGTCCTGCATTTCCTTTGTCAGCGTGCGGATCAGCGCGTCCTTTTCCTTCTTCGTCATCCTGTGCTTCTTTTTCTTAGCGCCGTACTCCGCCTGCTCCTCGGCCACGAGCGTCGTCTCGATCAGCTCTTTGACCGGCTTCACGATAGTCTTTGGCGTCACATGATGCTTTTTGTTGTACGTTTCCTGCACCGTGCGGCGGCGGAGCGTCTCGTCGATCGCCCGCTGCATCGAGTCTGTGACGGCATCCGCGTACATGATGACCTTGCCGTGAACATTTCGCGCGGCGCGCCCGATAATCTGGATCAGCGACGTGTCCGAGCGCAAAAAGCCCTCCTTGTCCGCGTCGAGAATCGCGATCAGCGACACCTCCGGCATGTCCAAGCCCTCACGCAGCAGATTGATTCCCACGAGCACGTCAAACACGCCGGCCCGCAAATCGTGAATCAGCTTGGCCCGTTCGATCGTCGCGATATCCGAATGCAGATACCGGACACGAACGCCCGCGTCTTTCAGATAATCGGTCAGATTTTCCGCCATTTTCTTCGTCAGCGTCGTCACCAACACACGCTCATTTACCTTCGTACGCTGCTTGATCTCCCCCATCAGATTGTCGATCTGCCCTTCCAGCGGGCGTACCTCGACCACAGGGTCAAGCAGTCCTGTCGGACGGATAATCTGCTGTGCGACCTGCTGCGCCTTCTTCAACTCATACTGCGCGGGCGTCGCCGAAATATACACGATCTGATTGATCCGCTGCTCGAACTCCTCAAAAGTCAGCGGGCGGTTGTCAAAGGCCGACGGCAGACGGAACCCGTTCTCCACCAGCGATTCCTTGCGCGAACGGTCCCCCGCGTACATCGCGCGAAGCTGCGGCATCGTGACGTGGGACTCGTCCATCACGATAAGGAAATCCTCGGGAAAATAATCAAGCAGCGTATAGGGCGCCTCGCCCGCTTTGCGGTGCGTCAGATGACGCGAGTAATTTTCGATGCCGGAGCAGTACCCCATTTCCTGCATCATTTCGAGATCGTAATTCGTACGCTGCTCGAGACGCTGCGCCTCCAAGAGCTTTCCGTTGCCCCGCAGGAACGCAAGCTGCTCCTGCAATTCTTCGCGAATCGTCCCCATCGCGATTTCCATATCATCCTTCGACGTCACATAATGGGACGCCGGGAAAATCATGGAATGCGTCCGCTCGCCGTAAACCTCGCCCGTAGTCACATCGTACTCCAAGATGCGGTCGATCTCGTCGCCGAACATCTCGATCCGTACCGCGCGGCTGTTGTATCCGGCCGGATAGACTTCAATCGTATCGCCGCGCACACGAAAACGCCCGCGGTCAAACCCGACGTCGTTGCGCTCATACTGGATGGCCACCAGCTTCCGGAGAATCGCGTCCCGGTCTGCCTCCTGCCCTTTGTGCAGCGAAAGCACCATCTCGTGATAGCTCTCCGGGGAACCGAGGCCATAGATACACGACACACTGGCCACCACGATTACGTCCCGCCGCTCGAAAAGCGAGCAGGTCGCCGAATGGCGCAGCTCGTCGATCTCGTCGTTGATCGACGCGTCTTTTTCAATATACGTATCCGTCGAAGCGATATACGCCTCCGGCTGATAATAATCGTAATAACTGACAAAATACCCGACGTAATTGTCGGGGAAGAACGTCTTGAACTCGCTGGCAAGCTGCGCCGCCAGCGTCTTGTTGTGCGCGATGACAAGCGTCGGCTTCTGCACTCTCTCGATGACCTTCGCGATCGTAAAGGTCTTGCCCGTCCCCGTAGCGCCTAAAAGCACCTGCGCCTCCATGCCGCTCTCGACGCCCTGCGCCAAATCCTCGATGGCCTGCGGCTGGTCGCCCATCGGCTGGAAAGGCGCGTCCACGCGAAAAGGCATTTCCGTATCGAACTTCATCGTGTTCAGCTTCGGCACCACGGCCATCTTGTCCGTCTCCTCCCGTACACATTTTCGCCCACTATTATATCTTATGCCACAAAGAAAAGGAAGGGACGAAATCCGCCCCTTCCTTTCTTTACTTTACCTATGACAACAGCGCTTCCGACATCGTCAGCATCTCCATGATCTTAGCCTTGCTGTCGTGCGCGAGATCGTAGAACTTCCCTTCCGTCGTCTCGACAATCGGCAGCGAATTGGTCCGGCTTTGATCGATGTAAATGATCTTTGCCTTTTCTCCGCCCTTCAGCCGTACCCAGGTTCCGGTCAGCGCATGGCAAACCTTTTTGATAAACAGCACGCCGTACTCCGCATCGAGTTTTCCCGCCATCATGTCCGCCGTCAAGTGATCGAAAACATGGAACGGAGAAGTCTTATGCGCGTAAACGCGATTGGAAGTCATCGAATCATAGACGTCTATTAATGCCAGAATCTTTCCGAACGGCGAAATCATCTCTTTCTTGAGGCGGGACGGATACCCGCTGCCGTCGCCGCGCTCATGGTGCTGCAGCACGCCCGCCATGAGGTCCGCCTCGCTCCCCAGCCCGCTTTTGGTAAGAATTTCCACGCTGTATGTAGGATGCCGGTGCACGATTTCCAGCTCCTGCCGCGACAATCTGCTCGGCTTCTCCAATATGTCCTTGGCAATCCTAAGCTTGCCGACGTCGTGCAGCAGCCCCGCCAAAATAAGACGCGCCCTGTACTCCTGCGGCCAATGCAGCCACCTGCCCATCAGCCCCGCCAAAATCGCACAATGAAGACTGTGATGCAAGAGATAATTCCCATCGCGGTTCATATTATGAAGCTGCGCAACAGCCCGCGCCCCGTCGCAGAGCCTTTCAAGATGACGGTCGGCAATCAACTGGCCAATCGCATCCAGATCGATTCCCCGGCTGATCGTTTGCGAGTTGAACATCTTTTCGAGCTGCGCCATGACCATATCGTATGTCTGCACATACTCCGAGTCCAAAAGACTGTCCTGCGCCGGATCGGGCGGCTTGCGCTTATCCCCGTCCGACCTCACAGGCGCTATGTCCTCCACCGGCACCCGCTCGGCCCGCACAGGAACATCCACGCACAGCGTCATCTCGTCCATGCCGATTCCATTCGGCAATACATCCGTCATATACGCAGGATCCTGCAAAAGGGCGATGACAAACACCGTCAGCATCGTCCCCGCTCCCATCAGCAAATCGCCTTCCGGAGATATGAGAGCCTGTGCCAGAGTCATGCCCGGTTTCAGATCCTTCAGCAACACCTGTTTCTTCATAACGCCGTCCTCACTGCTGCTCTTGCACGAAACGGATGAACGCCTTCGCGTCCTCCTCCGTCCGAAGCCGCGCCGTATACATATAATTTCCCATCTGCGGCCGCATCATCGGCGGCATTTCCTCTTGCATCACGATATTGCCGCCGTAACGCTCCATCACCTCGTCATGCGTATGCACATAATCATGACAATCCCGCCGTCCTGCATAAACGCAGAAACCGTGATCGCCGCTGTCCGGCAGCAGCCGCTTATCCGCCGTCACCATATCCGCCCATATCTGATACACATCCGTCGAATGCGCAAAATTCATCATATCCGGCGTATAGCCGCCCGCCGGCCGCATATTGACCTCCAAGCCGACAATCTCGCCCTTCTTCCCGAGCCCCTTCTTTGCCTCGTCCAGCCGGAAAAATTCCAAATGAACGAAACGCCGCTTCACATCAAACGCCTTAACGGTAGCCCGCCCGGCTGCCCGGAAATCATCGGGCATATCCGCCGCAACATAATACGCAAGATCCGTCTGCTTCAGCACGATATCCATGATCGAAGGAGGCCATGCCGTCATCGACTCGAAAAGCGGCTCCCCCTCCGAATTGACAATCGCGTCATACGAATAAATATTGCCGGCCACGAACTCCTCCATCACATACGGAACCGACAACTTCTCCTTGAAAAACCACTCCAGCTCCGAATCCTTTTCCAAGCGATACGTATCATTCGCGCCCACGCCAATATCAGGCTTCACGATGACCGGATACCCGACCTTCTTCAAGAACGCCTTGGCCTCTTTGATCGTCGGAATCGGCGCCAACCGCGCCGTCGCGATGCCCGCCTTCTTATAATACGGTTTCATGCTCGACTTGTGCTTCAGCCGTCCGATGCCGTCCTCCTGCTCGCCCGTCGTCACATGAAAATCCGTCCGCAGCCGCGCGTCCTGCTCCAGCCAAAACTCATTGTTCGACTCGATCCAGTCGATCTTCCCATACTTGAACGTGAAAAAGCCCACCGCCCGCAGCATCTGGTCGTAGTCCTGCATATTCTCGACAAAATAATACTCGGTCAGCGACTCTCGCACATGCGCTTCAAGCATATCATAAGGGCAATCCCCGATGCCGAGCACATTTGCCCCGTTCCTTTTCAGACGATCGCAAAACAGCCAATATGTGCGTGGAAAATGTGGAGAGATAAAAACGAAATTCATAGCCGAGTCCCTACCTTTCTCCCATCAAATACGGCAAAAAATATACGATCTGCTTCTTCCACCAAGGCCAATCGTGATCGACGTCATAACCCCAAAAATCCACCCAGGCATGAATCCCCTTTTCAGCGAAAATATCCCGGAGCCGCGCCGTCGTCACCCGGCCTTCATCCTCCCACTGGCCCTGACCGATACAAAGCACCATCTTCTTTTGATTATACAGATCCACATACGGATGATCCGCCGGAAGCCCCGCGAGAAAATCCACCGGAGAATTCCAATACAGCGTCTCATTCATCCAGCCGTCGAAAAAATACCGTGCGTCGTAAACACCCGACATCGCCAGCACGCCGGAAAAAAGCTCCGGCCGGCGGAAAAACGCGATCACCGAATGCGTCGCGCCCATACTGCACCCCGTCGCAATCGGAAGAACGCCGCCCGACTCCGAACGGATAAAGGGCAAAACCTCCTCGATGATATAATCGTAATACGCTTCCTGCCGCGCCGCGCGCCACTCCTTATCGCCCCATACATTCGACCATGACTCCGCGTCCACCGTATCGACGCAGAAAAGACGGATACGCCCGCTCTCGATCGGCTCCGCCAACGTATCGATCATACCGAAATTCTCAAAGTTATCGCACATGGAATCCTGCGTCGGAAATACCAGAACCGGCGTCCCTCCGTGCCCGTAAACACGGAGTCCCATGTCCTTGCCGAGCCGGTCGCTGTGCCAGCCAGTATCCCATCGTTCCATTGCTTTCACCTCATGCATAATAATCCGATATATATAATAATATTCTTCAACCACCGCGAAAACCCTTTTTCTTTTTTACAATGTGTCGTTCATTATCTTATAAAAAATAAGATTGACGATAACGTTTTCGTAAACTTATTATATATGTATGCCGAGACAGTAATACGAAGGGAGATGCATACGAATGAATAATGTGAAAACAATTAAGCGATTATTATTGCTGGTGTTATCTCTAATAATCGTCGTAACAGCATCTTCCGTGAAAACACCAAATGCTGCCGGCGGTACAAACAGAACAGCTGCACAGGTTGTCTCAGACATGACAGCAGGTTGGAATATTGGAAACAGCTTGGATTCGTATGGTCAGAAGGCTAATTTCCCATACACAACCTCAAATGAGACATACTGGGGGAATCCAAAAACAACAAAAGCATTAATTGACGCTGTTGCAGCAGCAGGCTTCAATACAGTTCGTATTCCTGTTTCCTGGGGACAGTACACAACAGGTTCTGATTATCAGATTCCTGATTTCTTCATGAACAGGGTTCATGAGGTAGTTGATTACTGTATCGAAAATGATATGTATGTAATTCTAAATACACATCACGATATTAACGCCAATCATTGCTTCTATGTCCCAAATAATGACAATAAGAGTCGTTCAGAGGCTTACTTTAAGTCAGTTTGGACACAGATCGGAAATGAGTTCAAGGATTATGATTACCATCTTATTTTTGAAACAATGAATGAGCCAAGACTTGTCGGTCACAGCGAGGAGTGGTGGTTCCCAAGAAATAATCCAAGCTCAGATATCAAAGAAGCAGTTGCATGCATCAATGACTACAACCAGGTGGCACTTGATGCTATCAGAGCAACCGGGGGAAACAACGCTACAAGATGCGTTATGGTTCCTGGTTATGATGCTTCCATCGAAGGATGTATGACAGATACATTTGCAATGCCAAAGGATTCCGCATCAGACAGATTAATCCTTTCGGTTCATGCTTACATCCCATATCATTTCGCCATTGCAAGCGATAATTACACAACAAGGTTCGATGACAGCAACAAGGGAGATATTGATTCATTCTTCAATGACCTTAACTCCAAATTCTTATCAAAGAACGTTCCGGTTGTGGTTGGTGAGACAAGTGCAACAAACAGGAATAACAGAGCAGACCGCGTAAAGTGGGCTGATTATTATTGGGGAGCAGCTGCAAAATACAGCAATGTTGCAATGATTCTCTGGGATAATAATATCTATGATAACAACTCAGCAGGTTCAGATGGCGAGTGCCACAGATACATCAATAGAACTACATTTCAGTGGACGGTTCCGGAAATCATCAGTGCAATCATGAAGCACGTTGACGGAACACCGGCCACTATTAATGGTAATGTGGTCCCAACACCAACTCCAACGCCGCAGCCAACTCCAACTCCTACTCCTGTACCGACGCAGAAGCCTGCATTTGACGGTTTAAAGACTGAGTACACAATCAATAATTGGGGTTCAGGTTATCAGGTATTAATCAAAGTAAAGAATGATTCATCTTCTAAAGTTAATACATGGACAGTCAAGATAAACAAGAAGGATGTAAAGATTGATTCAAGTTGGTGTGTAAATATTGCCGAAGAGGGCAACTATTATGTAATCACACCAATGTCATGGAATTCTTCTATTGAGCCGGGTGCGTCTGTAGATTTTGGAATTCAGGGCAATGGTTCGATTGGTTCAACAGTTGATGTAACAGTTCAGTAAGAAAAAAATATCCCAAGGCACACGAAAAGGCCCTAACCACAAACGGTTAGGGCCTTTATAATAAGGCCGAAGTTTTCGACTTCGACCGAATATCTGGTGGAGATGAGGAGAATCGAACTCCTGTCCGAAAGCATTGTTTCACAGGCTTCTCCGAGCGAAGCTCACGATTTGCTTTAAGAACTCAGGCGCCCATGAGCGGGCTCAAAAGCTCCGATCCCTAAAAATTTCCCGGAAGATTTAAGGGAGGCCGTCCCCCGGTATCCCGCAGCTTGCCTCTTTCCCGCCCGTGCGGGAGCAGATGGGAAGAGGTTGGCGTTAAGCCGCCAAAGCGTAGTCTTCGTTAGCTTTTATATTTAATAAAAGTTTCACCTTACTGACGGGATGGTGACCCCCCGGCTCGCTACCCATGCACCAGCTGCCCCCGTCGAGACCATTACATCCCCGAAAGGCTTGATACATGCGATTATAGTATCAAACTTTCCGCTTTTGGTCAATAGCAAAAAACACTTAGAATGTTAGCCATCATCCATAATTCTGCTCATATTAGCTATAACTGCATCACAGGTTTCTTCAAACTCGATCCTGGCAGCATAGTCAAAATCCTTTCGATAATCACCCCATTGCCGGTTCATTACTTGGCTGCTTCTAACCCTCTGCATGATCTCCCTGTATTGCTTTATAACCTCAAACGAACCGCGCGTTTCTGTCGTTGCCCGAAGAGCATCTTTGAGTGTAGCAAGATCAATATTTCCAGACTGTAGTTTCGTCAAGATATAGATATCGTAATAATCCCTTGGCCTTGTATTCTGATCTCCTCTGGAAATGACCGTCTCCAGTTTTTCTGCCAGAATCGTCGGGAGGTTGTACGCCAGCACATGGATGCTCCTGTCTTCGAACATCAACTTATACTCATATTCGATTTCCCTTGGCGTGATTTTATCACCGGTCGTAATATCGAGCTTCAAGGGAACTGCCATCTTCTCGTAATTCGCCGTCAGTGCAGCACGGTATCCGGTGTACTCATCACCCTCACGGATTTCTCCGATGCTTCTGAATTCAAACGAGATATTATCATCAAGCGAGACGGCAAGTACTTCCTCAATCATTTTTTGAATGGTTTCCTTGTTGACCAGATAACCTTTGATGGTTGCATCCATATCCATAGTCGTTCGTGAATCCAGCCCTACCATAGAGGCAATCAGAAAGCCTCCTTTGATAATGAAATTCTCTCGATACGAGGATAGGGATACGCGCTCAAGGAATCGCTCAAGCATATAGTTTTGCAGAACAAGCTGAGCAGAGATTTTCTTTTCCTTCGCCACGTTTTTGACGATGGCTTTCAACTGCATCGCGTTTTTCAAAGCAGCACCTCCAAGTAAGCCCGAAGCCTTTCTTTCACTCGTAGCTTATGCGCATACTCTGACAATAGCGGGATGTTCTTTTCTTTTCGAGAAGTGTACCTCTTAAACGCATCCGTGATAATCTGAACGTTCGTGTGATTTCGTGGCCTTAAAACATCACAAAGTGACCGTTCCGCGCAGTACCCTCTAACGGTATTGCCGCCTGGTGTTTTTAGGTCAGTAACTCCAAGACTGTACAGAGGCTCTTTTGAGCCGCTGCAAATTATTTCTTCTCGCTTTGGTCCAGAAAGATTATAGGTTGCAGGAAAAACCATGTGAAATCTTATGGGCGTCCTGTCCGTCAGGTCACACAGGAACAGCGCCGTTTCCAACGAAAAGACGCCCCGCTTAAACCGACTCTGGACATTCACGAACTCATCATTCCACACTCCCGGCAAGGTATACACACCACGCGATGCCTTCTCAAGGCCGCCAGTATCCGACAGGTATTTCAACGTGCCGCGCGAAATTCCTGCTTTAACAACCATAGCAGTGGTAATCATTCCATTATTCTGTTTTGCAAGTTTCAAGAGCTTCTGAGAATCCGTCATACTACCACTGCCTTTCTTGACTTTCTTGCTTGCTATCATAAATAAAGCGAGCGTAAATGTCAATAATAGAGCCATGAAAAAGCGCTTCGCTGAAGAATATCGCCAATTTAAATAAAATTCCAAAAAAAAGGACTGCTGTTAAAGCATATCAACGCTTTATCCAACAGTCCTCAACACTAATCCGCAGTCTTGCACTGCATAGCTTTTGCAACCATTTCCGTCGTGAGTTCGTTCCTGCTGACTGGCATGATAGTTCCCTTCTTAAATATTATGTGTTCAATCCCATCTCCTTAATATACACAAATCAAGACTCCCAAAATTGACGCTGATGAAAAAATTATTTTGAAAATCTTCCATATTCTTCCCTGCATAAGACATGCCGATACCCAGCGGAATAACCGCCTTCTTCCCCTTTTCCTACCGTCAGGCGGAAACCGGAGCTGCCTTCAAACAACATCACACAGTCGGAGCCGCCGAACAGGAAATAGCCCAACTCGTCTCCCTTTTTCACTTCCGCCCCGGGTTTAACCGTTTCAAGGAAATTGACACTGGAAACCTGCCCCATCCCCACCGGAATGACAGCCACCATTCCATAAGCCGTCCTGATGAGAACACAGCCTCTTGTTTCGACGCTCTGCCACGAAAGGGAATTCGACTCCAAAACGTACAGCCCT